>Ga0066347_109_pt1 | contig 10933 bp, 7 predicted proteins | sample RifGroA2_FD_59265 | JGI IMG/M metagenome (GOLD analysis project Ga0066347, IMG submission 59265) | Archaeon GW2011_AR9 | reverse complement strand
GGGCGCTTCTTCTGTAGCCTTGCTGCTGGACGGTGCCGGCGCAGCGGGAGCGACAACGGCGGCAGCAGCAACGGCAGCGGCAGAGGAACTTCCACCAGTAGAAGAAGTGGAAGATCCTACTTGTACTTCAGTGATGCATTCATGTATCTGCGGTCCATAATCAGTGAAGTTAGCGTTAGCGCCACTGGTATAATCAGTGATTTTTGAACTTACGGTTCTATTGTATGGCCAATCTCCAGAACTGGCGGACGTAGCATTATCTGCATATCCATCCCCATTCAGATCGGTTCCTTGCCCGCAATAATCTTCATACTTGTTGCCTTGGGTAAAAACGCTTCCGGAGGAATTTTCGAGAGTGGTATTGAAAGAATTAAAATCAGAACTTAACCCCTGGAACAAAAAGTATGATAAAATGGTGCTGGTAAACAGGTTATAATGAATTGTATTGTTTTTAGAAAGAAGCCCAATAGCAATATCATAGACATTCCCATAAAAAGAGTTGTTTCTGATAATGCTGTCCTGGCAGCTGGAGAGTAAAAATATTCCATAACTATTGCTGCTAAAGTGGTTATTTGAGAAATTGTTACTTTTTGAGGTTCCACATTCAATACCCTCCCCTGCGCCGGCAAAGGAGTTATTAAATAGCGTTATATTATTAGCATTGGCAATATAGACCGCCCGATTAGCGTTTCGAAAATTGCAATATTTAATGCTGACATGGTTATAACTATCAATGGTTATGCCTTCACGAACTGTTCCATCAGAGGAAGATTGTTTTACGGTATCGATAATTGTTCTGGTTCCATTGCAGGTAATGGTTACACCGTTTGCCGCCACGACCATATTATACGCTTCAAACGTTCCTGGACAGAAAGTAGTGTCGCTGGAAAGGCTTAATCCGGTGCTGGGAACGGTACAATTCAAATCCAGATGCAGGTTAACCTGGGTGCTATTGGTCTGGGAAAGGTTGATGGTGGTATAATTCGCTGAAGCTGTTCCCAGGAGTGTAAACTGAATACTTACATTATGGGGAGTGAGATAAGTCACCTCGGAACTGTTTTTCTTTAGCTCGGCCAGTTCTAAACGTGCAATCCCATTGCTGTCGGTTAACCGCAGTTCATCCAGAGTTCCAGAACTGACAAACGTTCCATTGGCAGTGGCACCCGCTAAAGCAGTGTTAAGGCTGTTAATGGTAGCATTTACCAAAACATACCAGCGGAGGTAGACGGTGGCAGTTCCTTCTACAGTAATATTATTGATGTCAATGGTTACATTGACCAAAGAATTGTTGGTTTCGCCTTCATTAATGGCATAAACGTCAAAAGTATTGTTGTCAAAAGTGCTGTTATAAATCCGATTATTATGAGAACTGTTAAAGATAATACCATAGGTATTATTGAGGATAATCAGCCCGCTTAAGTTGGAATTATTGGTCTGCTGAAAGTCAATAGCCCGGGCAAAATGAGTTATCCGCACATCTTTAATCTGTATGCCATTTCTGCCGCTGAGGTTAATGCCGGTGCCGGTATCAGATCCAGTAAGGTTGATATTATTACCGCGAATGGTAATGCTATCAGCTCCAAGGTCGAATCCTTTGGTTCCACAGTTATAATTATTGCCCAGATCTGCGTCACTGGTTATACTTGATCCGCAGAGTATCTCTTTGAGGGTAAAGTTCAACAAAGTGAACTGAGTGGAACTAACATTGGTTAAATCATAGGAGGTGCTATTGCGGGTATAATTATTTTTGTAGGTGGTGATGGAAGTCGGAGTCAGGTAATAATTTATTTCGTTGGAGCGATAAAATTCGGTGGTCTCGACACGATATATCCCGTTGGTGGAAGAGGTAGAATAACCATCTATCTCATTCAGGGTATTGGTAGCTTCTACCGTTGCATTGGACTGAAGCAGTTTTGCCTGGTCGGTGATGTTGACATAAATGTACCACTTAACCCAGGCTTGGCTGGGGCTGGCAACATAGAGCTTGCTCTTGTTAATAGTGCTGTTGATGAAGAAATAGGTTCGGGTCGTTCCCAAGTCAAAATAAGCATCATAGCTGTTGTTCTCGAAGTGGGAGTCGCGGAAGGTATTGTTAGTGCCCTGGGTGAATTTAGAAAAAATTCCATTGGTGTTCCCGATGATCCTCTCTCGGGTAAAGGTGTTATTACTGGACTCTGGTGGAGTGGAAGTAATCCAGAAAACATAGCTGGAATTGCTGTTATTCCACAAAAAATTGTCGCTATAAGTACCAAAATTGCCTATCACCAATATACCATGATGGTTATGACTAATGTTATTTCCCATCATAGTGTTGTTATTGCCGCTTATCCTAACCGCTGCATACAGGGTAGTAGGATCACCTGATGCATAAGTTCCATTATTTCGCAGAATGGTGCTATTCATAATAAAGTTGCGGACCCCATTGATGCGAATCCCTACCTGGGTCGTATCCAGCACCGTGACATTGTTGATCGTAACATCATCGCTGCCGGTGTCTATCCCATCTATGAATTGTGAAATCAGGCAATTCTTGATAGTGGCATTGCTAGCCGTCTGTCCCGTGGTCGTTACCCCATCGCCTCCTTTGGTTCCGGTTATAGCGTAGCCAGCACAATTGAGGGTGGTATGGCGGGAGATAATCTGGATTCCATTGCCTGAACAGCCGGAGATGTTGCGGTTTAGGGTAAAAGTTTCGTATTGGCTGTTTAAGTCTGCACCACAACCGTAGGAGATATTGAACTGAAAATCTACCGAGGAGACATTGGTATTGCCGGAGGTGTCATTCACCCAGGTACTGGTCCAGTTGAATGTTCCTGCCCGAGTGGTATTGCAGTTTCCGGAATCCGCACAAAGCAGGTAATATTCGCTTCCGCTGTGGCTGGCAGTCAGATTGCCCATCCCTTGGACGAAGAAGCGTACTGTGTCTACATCATTCTCGGTAATGGTTACGTTTAAGCGAAGATGCTGGGAAGTGTTCAAGTTGGTAATGTTGACGGCGGAATTAGAGCCAATAGTAGGAATAGTGAGATCGGCTGAAACGTTTATTGCAAAACTGCTCCAGCCGGTGACATTAAAAATGGTGGGTCCATCTGCTACCACGTGACTAATTCTCTGACAGACGGTTCCAGTGCAATTTATTCCAGCGGCTAGAATATCCCCGACAGTAGTAGTATAATTCATAACTCGCCTGATCTCCACCGGAAGACCTTTTCCCAGCTGCCGGAAGGTAATCTGGGCACTGGAGTTAATTCTGGGCAAAACCGTACTTTGTGATGCAGCCGTTGAAAAAGCTGAGGTATTGAGTGCTGCCGTTCCATTGCTGATAAATAAATTTCTGTCCAGACCAAAGCCAAGGACATTTGTTACATTGAAAGTTAAATTGCGCAGAAAACTTCCGGTTCCATTGTCAATCCAGCGAATCTCGCCAAAAGTGGTGTTATAAATTAAATAATTGACATTGCCAGCAGAGCCAGAAAAGTAAATTGGGTAAAAATTATAGGTAATAATAGTGTTGTTGATGAGAATATTGCTCCTGGCGGCATTAGCAAACTCGATACCCGCGGCGGCTGATCCGGAGGTATTGATGATATTATTTGCTATAAAATTGGCATTGTCGCTATTTCTTAACAAGTAAATTCCCGCAGCAGCTGATCCACTGGTGTTAATTAAATTATTGATGATGGTATTATTTGATGAGGTGTCTAGATAAATGCCCATGCTGGATGCACCAAGAGTAAAAATAGTATTATTTATAATAGTGGAATTGGCTACACTACTGAAATAAATGGCGTATCTGGCGCTTAGCTGGGCATCATATTCTTTGAGGACACAATTCTTAATAGTGATATTATCAGCTCCTGAGGAAACGTTAATTCCATAGCCGTTGGCTGAATTAGAGTAGTTAATGGTAAAACCAGCACAGTCAATGACGACGTTGGATGAATTTACATCAAAGCAGGAACTGGTAGAATTGACGTTCGTTACCAGTGTAAGGCTTCCGTTTACCCAGCCGCATTCTGAAGCGTTGGCGCTTCCCGTTGGGGTATTGCTGGAAAGGGGGGAAAGGTCTTCTCCGCTCCCGATGGCAGGAGGCAGTAAAGGATCAGAGGTTATAGTTTCACTGGAGTTGGAATCATCCGACTGGTTAGGCACTTCAACAGGAAGGGAGATGGATTCTGGGGGTTGGGGTTCTTCAGAGGTACGAACAAGAGTAAAGTTAGATTCTGATGGGGTGGCCTGGTCATCTATACCCAAGGAAACTGCAGCTCCGGTCAGAACATTGTGAGTAAGCCAGGTATCTCCTTGGAATGCTAGTAAACCTATGCTACCAATAATCACTACAAAGAGCCCGGCTAAAAGCAGAGAGTTACACCTAGCTGTATCTCTTCTTCTACCTCTTTGCAGTACCATCTATCTCTTTCCTCTTTCAGTTAGGTCTAGAAAAGTTATTTGTATTTATAAATCAGACTATTTTCTGCAGGTATTACGTTCACGTTGTCGAAGGGTTGGCAGGCCGTCTTGCTGAGCAAAAACAGGTTTCAATACTCGATTGTTTTTGCACAATAACTTCGTAAACAGCAGTTTCAGCAAGACTTCTTGGCCAAGCCAGCCCTTCTAACTTAATAGGTACTCTTTTCGGGCTGAAAAAATGTTTAGAAAAGACTCCAATTATCCAAAATAACTCTCTCTTTCTTTATCAATTTTTATCTGTTTGGCTCGGGCGGAGCTGAAATAGCTCTCCAGTTCAGCATAAATATCCTGAATTTCTTTGTCTACTGATGGGCGTACTGCTTCCAAAGCACGGTCAAAATGTTCTTTTCCCACTTCCTTAATCTTCTGATCTTCGCGCAAGGCAATCATGGCTGCTTCCCGACAGACTCCTTCGATATCTGCGCCGACGTATCCCTCGGTCTGATCGGCCAGCAGGTCAATATCCACTTCTTTGGCAACGGGCATTTTCTTCAGATAAATTTCAAAAATTTTTTTACGTGCATCTTTGTCAGGGATGGGAATCAGGATAATTCGATCAAATCGTCCCTGACGAAGCAAGGCAGGATCAACGATATCCGGCCTATTGGTAGCAGCAATAACAACGACATCTTGCAAAGTTTCCAGGCCATCCATTTCTGTTAACATCTGGTTGACCATCCGCTGGACAGTATGAGTATCATTCTCCGAGCCTCGTCGTGGAACTAGGGCATCAATTTCATCAAAGAATAAAATAGTCGGAGCAGTCTGTCGTGCCTTTCGAAAAATTTCCCGAACCGCTTTTTCAGATTCGCCTACCCACTTGCTTAACAAGCTTGGGCCATTGACTAAAATAAAGTTAGCTTCACTTTCCTTGGCAACTGCTTTGGCAAGCAAGGTTTTTCCCGTTCCGGGGGGGCCATAGAGTAAAATACCTCTCGGGGGTCTGATGCCCATGCGTTTAAACACTTCCGGCTTTTGCAGGGGCCATTCTACTGCTTCGCGTAGATTATCCTTAACTGCTTCTAATCCACCAACATCTTCCCAAGATACATCCGGAGTTTCCACTAACACTTCCCGCATGGCGCTGGGGCGGACGAACTTTAAAGCTTCGGTAAAATCAGTGTAGCGTACCCGTAATTTTTCTAATATTTCTTTGGGAACTTCTTCTTCACCATCAGCTCCCTCTAATTTAAGATCAGGTAGAATCCGCCGAAGGACAATCATAGCTGCTTCTTTCGCTAAGGCGCTTAAGTCCGCTCCGACAAATCCATGGGTTATTCGGGCAATCTCAGAAAGATCCCGTTCTACTCCTTTTCTTCGGGCGTTTTCAACGATTAAGTCTACTAAATTATACTTTTGAAGTTCAGTAAAATAGTCGCTTTGCTTGTTTTCAATCAGCTGATGTCCGGGGTCAGTTCCTTTATGCTTCTTTTTTAATTCCTCCCACTTTATCATTTCATCAACGAGCTTGGTTACTTTAGATTTTTGTTTGGAAAGATCAGTTTTGATGAGACTTAATGATTCAATTTCTTTTTTTGTATTCTCAATTTCAGTATTTAATCTCTTTATAGACTCCACCATTTCTAATAAAATATTTTGATCCGCTTTCTCTTTTCTTACTTGTAATTCTTTTAATTTACTCTGTTTTTGATCCATATCTTGGCTCAGTTTCTTAATCCTTTTATCCAGCTCTTCCACCAGCAGCAAGCCAAGAATATCAGTATGAAGCCTTCCTTCTATCGGCATATTTCTACTATGAATTTTTAATATTTCTAATCTTCCTTCTTTACTTGGTGCTCCTAATTCAATCTCCCGATCGAATCGACCCGGACGGCGAAGAGCAGGGTCGAGCATATTAGGCATATTGGTAGCAGCAATGACAATCACTTTTCCTCGTGATTTAAGCCCATCCATCAACCCTAACAGCTGGGCAACTACTCGCTTTTCTACATCTCCCCGGGTTTCTTCGCGCTTGGTGGCAATGGCATCAATCTCATCAAAGAAAATGATGGACGGCGCATTCTGCTCTGCTTCTTCAAATTTCTTGCGTAAGTTTGCTTCCGACTCTCCATAAAATTTGCTGATAACTTCCGGACCATTGATCAGAATGAAATGGGAATTGGTTTCTGATGCCACGGCCTTGGCCAGCAGGGTTTTTCCCGTTCCAGGGGGGCCATGGAGCAGCACTCCCTTGGGCGCTTCAATTCCTAGTTTTTCAAAAATCTCGGGGTGTTTTAAGGGTAATTCCACCATCTCCCGAACTTTCTTAATCTCATCAGTTAAACCGCCGATATCCTCATAGTTGACCCCCAAACTTATCCCTTCTTCTTCCTTGAGTTCTACTGCCTGGGGGTTGAATTCTACTTCGGTTTCCGGAGTGATCACCACTATTTCTTTTTTAGGGTTGGTATCAATAACCACAAATTTCAGATCCCCAAACCCAAAACCGGCAAACTGGGATTCCATCATGGAAAAGACATCGGAGACTTCCCTTCCCGGATATTCCATTCTTCGTCTCGGCCGGCCTAACGAAACAATATCGCCTTTTACTAAGGCTTTTCCTAATAAGCCCTGGTGAAACAGCTGGGGAGAGGCTTTAATCATAATCCCTTTATGTGCCGGCGCGATGGTTACTTTTCGGGCAGGCTTAACATCAGCTTTCTTGACGGTGACAATTTCACCAATAGAAGTTCTGGCATTCTTCCGGATATTTCCATCCATACGGATAATATTCAGCCCGATATCACCAGGATACGCTCGATCAACAATGGCAGCAGTAAGGCGTTCCCCTTTGATTTCAATGACGTCTCCAGGAGTGACGCTAATTTGTTTCATGAAACTGGAATCTATCTTGACGATGCCCTTATTGACATCATCTTGTACTGCTTCCATTACTTTCAGCTTAATTTCCGGCTGTTCCATAGCCTCTTCGGAGAATTCTTGATTTATAAACGTTATGATACTTTCGGTCAAATTTAGCTAAAATTATATAAACACATTTTGAATGGTAAGAATATGCCCCCTCCCCACTATCAGCGCAACAGCATCGTCAATCTCATGAGCACTATACTCCATTCCTTTGGTGCCAAGAGTACCTATCCCCCTCTATCTAATCTTCTGCCGGAACTTCAGCAAGCCGATAACATTATTCTTTTCATTATCGATGGCCTGGGGGTAGATTCCTTTCAGAAATTAGGGAAAAACAGCATCCTTCAAAAGCATTATCAGCAAACACTTACTTCGGTCTTTCCATCCGCAACCACCGCTGCTATTACCACCTTTATGACCGGCCTAGCACCTCAGGGGCACGGCTTCATCAGTTGGGATATGTATATGGCTGAATTTGGTTCCATTGTGCAGATACTTCCTTTTCAAACTCAGGACAAAAAGCCATTGAAAAAAGTAAAGCTATCAGTTCCACCAAGTCTCTTTCATGCTCTCAAAACTCTTAAAAAGGCTGATACCCACGTGGTGATGAAAAAAAGCTTGCTGAAAAGCCCTTACAATACCTTATTTTGCAAGGATGCCCAGCAGCATCCATTTAATAATATGTCTGGCATGATACGAGCACTGCGTCAGATAACTCATAGCCGCAGGACTCAAAAACAATATATCTACGCCTACTGGGGCGGGTTTGATGATCTCTCTCATGCCTATGGAAAAAACCACCCTAAAAGTTTTCATCATCTTCAACAACTGGACCGAGCAGTCCAATTCCTCACTCAGCAACTTGAAGGCACTAATACTCTTCTGCTCATTACGGCTGATCATGGGCAAATCACCACCACTCCTAAAAAGACTATCATACTTAATAATCATCCCGTCCTCATGGAAGGTCTGGCTTTGCCACCCGGCGGCGAGCCTCGTGCGGTCATCTGCTATGTCCATCCTCATAAAGCCCAGAAATTTACCCGTTATGTTGAGCAGCAGCTTAAAGCATACTGTACGCTGTATCAATCAGCAGAACTGGCAAAGCAGGGCTACTTTGGACTAGGAAAGCTTCATCCACAGTTTAAAGAACGAATCGGTGATTATATCCTTATTCCAAAAGAAAATTATGTATTAAGGTATTTTCTACGCAAGGAGAAGGCTCTTTTTATGCCTGGGCATCATGGAGGATTGTCAGAGGAAGAAATGCTGGTTCCTTTGATAAAAATAGATCTATGACTTAATCTTTTTAGCCCTTACCAAACAATGCATGCAGTCTAAGACCTCTTTCTCTTTCAGGCAGAATAATAAGAACATTGTCAGTCAATATTGTCTCTTGAATAAAAGACTTGAATTTCACAATGCTGTCTCGTAATTCCGTAGTATCTTTGACCACTAAATTAAGGATTAAATTATATTCTCCTACACAAAAAAGTACTTCCCGAAAGCAAGTGTGCATCTGTGCATAGGTTATTATTTTTTTCTTCATAGCACTATCCAGGCATTTAAGATTCCCAAAATACATGAAAGCTGAATAGCCAAATTTTTGAAAGTCAACCTCCACATAGGGCATCACTACTTTTTCTTGATATAACTTTTTTACTCTACTTCTAGTGGTATCAATGGAAACTTTCATTTGCTTTGCTAACTCAATGTTATTCAGAAGGGGATATTCAAATAGAGTCTTTATGATCTTAAGATCAAGAGGATCTAAGGATATTACTTCTTTTTTTTCCCAAATAATATACTTGTGCTGGGTATAGTCTATACCTAAAAAATGACCACAAAAGAAATGTTCTTCAACAATTTCAGGAACGCTAAAAGAACTAATCTTATTTTTAAAACGAGCATCGATCTGGCTGATTAAGGTATAGATATCATCTTTTTGATTAAGAATGCATGAAATTACCGTATTGTATGTTCCCACCAGCTGCAAATACAGATTGAAAATTGGACTACCCTTAAGCAGGGAAACTAGCTCCGCCTCTTCTAAAGCTGTAAGACTATGCTTTATGTTTATCCAAAAATGAACAATATTCGCAACTTTAAAGATATCGATAACTGACCAATATTCAAAAATCTTTTCTCTCTCCATTTTCTTTATCCGGTAACTTAAAACTTCTCGGGAAAGAGATAACCGTTTAGCCATACGTGGACGTGATTCAAGAGGATTGAGGATAAGCTCTTTGAGGATCTTATGATCATTTTTATCCATAATTTTTACACAAAGTTGTATTTATTCATAAATTTACCTGTTTTTTGTAAAATATCTAGGAAGTAATTTTATATATTTTACTAAACCCATCATGTTAAAACATAAGGAGGAAAAAACATGGCTGAAAATAAAAGTACGACAGAAAGAACTTCGCTGGGAGGGTTAGCAGGAATGCTCCAAAGTACCTTAACCGGTGTCCCCGATAGATATTATGAGACTACCATTAGTGGTAAGGAAAGTGAACAATATGTTGGCACAGGTTCAACACCAGCGGAGGCCGAACGACAAGCTTCAGTGAATTATAAAGCTGGGAATGAGTATAAACCTTAATTTTTTGCTATTTTTTTTCTTTATTATCCAAAAATTTATAATACCTCCTTTATTTTCAATTCTATGGTTCAAGATAATCCTGAGTATGCTGGTGCAATAATTCAAACCCCCTCATTTAAGAGATATCAAGTGCCCTACAGCGTAAAATTAGAAAAACTTCAGCATGGTGATAGAATTCAGTTTGAAGAAGAAATTGGTATTGTTAACAGTTGGGGTCATACACACGATAAAGAAACCAAGCAGCTTTATTTTATACTTGGCACCTGCACTTCAAAGGCCTATGAAAGTACCCGAAAAGCCCAGCAAGAACAACAAAACCGACAAATATTTACCAATTTTCTCAGTGGTTTATCTAAAGGTAAAAAACAAAAATTAATAAGAGTTTCCAAGGCTATCTGCAGATTGTATACTCTCGATGACCTTATTTCTTTTTCACAGCAGCACTAGCTTCAACTGGTGCCGCCGCAGGCTTGACTTTTGGCAGAGGCAAAGGTGAAGGCAAACTAATATCCTCACTCACTTTAATGGCTTGAATATTTCCTTTATGCAAAGCCGCATTAACAATTTGCTCCATGACATCCAAAGGAACTCTCTTATCCTTATTCCAGCCTTGTTGAATTGCTTCAATTCTGGCATCATCATCGACATACAAAACCTGACCCTCCACTTCAATTTTGCCTAAATTAGGCTCATAATTGCAATTAAAGGCAAAGGAAAAGCGCAGTCCCTTGCGCCCATCGACATTGAAACCCATACTTTCTACATCCTTTAAAGAAACGTTATTATTGATCTGCACCTGTCCGGCTTTAGAATCTAAGTTGCGTGACGCCGATACTTTATGCAAATTAATCTTTACGATTGTCATAGTGAACCACCTTTTGTATGTTTTAGCTATTATACTGGCAGACTCTTTATAAATTTTGCTAGTGTTTTGGCTACTATGAAACCCTCTCGTTCGCACCCTCGCTTTACGGAAAATCGCTCACGAAT
>Ga0066347_109_pt2 | contig 17485 bp, 19 predicted proteins | sample RifGroA2_FD_59265 | JGI IMG/M metagenome (GOLD analysis project Ga0066347, IMG submission 59265) | Archaeon GW2011_AR9 | reverse complement strand
GAAATACCAGCTATTTTACGTGCCTGATAAGTCGTCCAGCCCTCATTTTTCCTGCGTATTGTCTCGATAAGTTTTGCTCGGGTTAGTTTCATAACCCCATAAAACTTGTCGTAGGGAAATAGTTTCGGGATAACACAATTAGATATTTAAAAGATAAATTTATTAAGTTCTCCGTAATTCTTTAAAAGAAATGAAAAAAGGGGTTGTCTTTGCGGTCTTATTCGTACTATTACTATCACTTTCCGTCTCTGCTTTTTCTTTTGCTGATTTCTTTGCTAAATTTTTTGGTGGAGAAGGGCTAACGGGATCGGCAGTTTCCATCTTTCAGGAAGGTTCCGTAGCTACTTTAATTATAGAAAAAATCACCTGCAATTTTGCCGACTCAACGACAGAACAAAAATGTTATGGTAACGGCGGGCAATTTTCTTGCACGGGAACAGGTTCTTGTACCGTTGAAGTTTCGGGAGAGCAAAGTAAAAGTATCGAATGGAAAAGCAGCTGTGATGGAATTCCTTCTACCACCCTGGACGGTTCTGACGAAACTATCACTTTCAAATGCCCGGTACCGGCAACTCCTGCACCTGCCCCCCCTCTAACCCCTATTGAAGCTATTAAAGAAGTGGTACAATGTACTTTTTATCAATCTAATACGGAACAAAAATGTTACACCAGCGACGGACAATTCTCTTGTGCCGGCACCAGTTCCTGTTCGGTGGTAGTTTCTGGTGAAAAAGGAAAATCTCAGGAATGGAAAAGCTCCTGTGGTGGTACTTTCTACACTACTCTAGATGGAGCAGATGATTCTTTAGCTTTTAAGTGTCCTGTTCTTGCTACGCCAGTACCCTCACCAACCCCTTCTCCTACGCCCAATCCCATTGAGACAGTAAAAGAACAAGTTAGATGTATCTTCACCAACGCTAATACTTACCAAAAATGTTATACTGGTGATGGAAAGTATGTTTGTGCCGGAATTGGAAGTTGTATCAATGAAGTGTTGGGAGAAAATGGGGCAAAATTGTCTTGGAAGAGTTCCTGTGGTGGATACGGTTACACTTTGATTGATGGGAGTAATGAGAATGTTGAATTTAGTTGTCTGCCAACGACTTCTCCCATACCTTCTCCAACCCCTGTTCCTGTGCCTCCGCCCGTGCCGGAGTTTGTTCAGGAGCAGGTCAGATGTGTTTTTGCTAATTCTGTTACAGAACAAAAATGTTATTCAGACAATGGAAATGGCTGTTCGGGGAGTGGAACTTGCATCGTTGATGTTTCGGGAACCCGAGGGAAAACACTCACCTGGAAAAGCAGTTGCAGTGGGTATGCTTCTACCACTTTAGATGGAAATAATAAGTATGCTGAATTTAAATGTGCCCAGACTTCCATTTCGCCTACTCCTCTCCCTACTCAGCCGGTCAAAGAGCAAGTCAAATGTATTTTTGCCAGCTCTGCTGGTGAGCAGAAATGTTACACTGATGATGGAAAATTTGGCTGTTCGGGAACAGGAAGCTGTGTCACCAATATTTTTTCTAGTCCTGGTGCAAAACTCACCTGGAAAAGCACCTGCGGTGGATATGCCTATACTATAGCTGGGGGAGGATTAAGTTATGCCGAATTTAACTGTGGTGCAGCATCGGTTGCTCCCGGACCTATAGAAATGGCTAAAGAACAAGTTAAATGCATCTTTGCTCATTCTAACTCTGAACAAAAGTGTGGCGCTTCTTACGAGGGGAAAACCCTGGAATGTTCCGGGATAGGAACTTGTGTGCTGGATATTTATGGCGCAAAAGGAAAAATGCTTACCTGGAAAAGCACTTGCGGGGGATATGCGTATACAGTAATTGATGAAAAGAATGAATATGCCGAATTTGACTGTTCAAAAATATCAACTCAACCTTGGCCACAAACCACTTTCTCTCGTCCGCCGGAGAATCTTCCGGTACAAATATGCACTGACTCTGATGGGTTAAACTATTTTTTTAAAGGGTATGTTGAAAGTGGTATTGATACCTTTAGGCATAAAGATTATGATACCTGCAGGGTTATAAATTCTAATACTGATTATTATGACACGAACGAATGCAGTGGAGGAAACTGCTACGTCTTGGAATCTTCCTGTACCTCTTCCCAGACGGCTCAGGCTCAGGTTTGGAAATGCTCTAACAAATGCCAAGATGGAGCTTGTGAAAGGGGAATAGTGAAAGAGCAGGTAAAATGTATCTTTTCTGATCCAGAATACATCCAGAGGTGCTATGCTGACTCTGGCAAATTGGGTTGCCAGGACTTAGAGAGAAAATGTTACACTGAAAATGGCGCGTTCGCCTGCTCTGAAATTACGGTCGCTTCAGAGCCCTTAGTGGGAGGGGGGTTCAAATATACACCATTTTGTGTCGCAGAAGTTTCCGGAGAGTTAGGAGAAAAGCTCACTTGGAAAAGCAGTTGCGGAGGATATTTTTATACGGTAATGGATGGGCACAATGAAGATGTAGAACTCAGCTGTGTCCCTTCTTCGAATGTTTCTTTTGGGCAAATCAGTGGGAAAGGTTTTTTACATGCATCATGGCAGTGTTATGATGGCACAGAAGAAGAGTCTATTGAAGGGGTAGACTTAACAACGTGCAAGTCTTCAGAAATCTGGCAGCAATATGCCCAAGAGTCTTGTAAAAGCCGTTGTTATTCGGATGGAAGCAAGTGCGGAGTAAACTCTTTTAGTGTTTCCAGGGAATGTTATATTGACGTGGAAAAAGAAGGTGTTTTTATCTCTCTTCCAGAAGGGCAAGCAGAAACTGAGAGAATGACTGATGAAGAGAAAAAAATAAGAGAACAGAAAAGGGGAAAAGAAGTTGAAAGAAAAGTCAAAGAGAAGCCGAAAGAAACCGAAGAGATAAGTCTGATTTGTAAGGATAGTTGTCCTCTTGATGGGAAATGTTATCCTTTCGGCTATAGAAAGGAAGGAAAATTCTGTACAGATAATGGCGCTTTTGCAGAACAGCTCTCTGGAGATACTGGCTGCGACAATAATTTTGAATGCCAGAGCAATGTCTGTGTTTCAGGAAAATGTATCAGCTCGGGGTTAATGAATAAAATAATGGGTTGGTTTAAAAATCTGTTTGGTGGGAAAGAAACAGAAGAAGCAAAAAAAGAGGTTATAGATTGTGGAGCAAGCAGTGAATGTATGGAAAATGCTTTTAAGGAATGCAAACCCGCCAAAATGATCCAGCCAGGTGGCGGGCCAGTGTCAGAGATTGTTATTGTTGGTCTGGAAGATGAAAAATGCGTGCTGAAAATGTCTGCCGGCAGCGAATCAATGACCTGTAAATTTGAAAACTACGCACGCGGTCTTAAAGATATTGGGTCTAGCTCGTCCGGGTCTATAGAAGAGTACTGCAGTGGATCACTTACGTATTGGCTTTCATCTGCGCCCAAAATGGCGAAGCCAGCTGTACTTAATTCCGTAGTAAAGGCAATAAAATTATCCGCAGATGCAAACGACCGGAGATATAGTTTTACGGTACACGATCCGGAAGGAATTAAGGAATTTAGTATTGTGAAGTCAAACTTTGGTGAGGTGTTGGTAAAAGCAGAGCCTCCCTGTGCCAAGGAATTTACTTCAGAACTTGAATTTGAACCTTCGGATCTCCCTTTTAGGGCCTCAGTGGTGGATTGTGGCACACAAATTACCCGGCAGGAGTTAGATGTGGAAATGGGGATACCTATTGCTGAACAGAGAATAGAACTTAATAGGGAATAAGACCAGTATAATTCTTACAAATGATGTGATTATTACTACAGTGTTATTTTTTATTCTAATCAAACCTTTCCGTAATCCTGCCAAGGCTTCGTTTTCGGGGATAGCAGAAATCTACACAAATTTCCGTTATCTTTATAAACAAACCCCCTTTCCAAGCTGTATTACCAATGAGTTGGGTAACACCACGAGGTATGGAAGATACTTTTCTCGTGTTTGTTGCTGTAAATAAATTATTCCATAGAGGTACATGAAAATGGCTGATGAAGGAAAAGTATTGGAAGCGATTGAAGTAGCTCGCACCAGCGGGAAAATCCGTAAGGGAGCAAATGAAACCACCAAGGCTATTGAGAAAGGTGAAGCGAAATTAGTGGCCTATGCTGCGGATGTTAATCCTAAGGAAATAGTCATGCACCTGCCCTTGCTGTGCAAGGAAAAAAATATCCTGTGCATCGAAATATCGAAGAAAGATGACCTGGGCGCCGCGGCAGGATTGAACGTGGGCACGGCAGCCGTGGCAGTGGTTAAGGAAGGAGATGCCAAGGCAGCTATTGAAGCCTTGAAACGTTAGGTGATCATTCATGGTTGAACGAAAGATGATCCCCAAGAAGGGGGAAAATACGGAAGAGAAAGTCGAAGGAGGAGAAATCAGATTTCCTGATGGAATTCCCTCCGAGATAAAAGAAATCGTCGCCCGTGCCGGAAGCCGGGGTGAATTAACCCAAGTCATGTGCCAGATTCTTGATGGGCGAGACAAAAACAAAGCCATACGGCGCAATGTCAAAGGTCCGGTGAAGATCGGAGATATCCTGATGCTGCTTGAAACTGAAATTGAAGCCCAGCGCCTGGGAGGCGGACGACGAGGCGGTAGTTCCTCATCAAAATCAAAATAAGGTGAATTGCTTATGCCAACATGCACTTTTTGCGGAAAAAACATCGCTCCTGGAACCGGGAAGATGTACGTGTACATCAGCGGCAAGATCGACTACTTTTGCAAAAACTCCTGTGAGAAGAATTTGCTTAAATTAAAACGAAAACCCAGCAAGATCAAGTGGACGCAGGAGTATCGCAATGAGCATAAAAAGAGTTCCTAGGGTGCAAGCATGATTCAGCGAACTCTCATCCTTCTCAAGCCTGATGCTGTCAAGCGGGGATTGATGGGAAGGATCATCAGCCGTTTTGAAGATGCTGGCTTAAAAGTGGTGGGAGCAAAAATGATTTGGGTCAGCGAGCAGCTGGCGAAAAAACATTATAAAGATGATCTCATCCCGATTGTCGGAAATAAAACGAAAAATGACTGGGATGCCGCGGGTATGAAATACACTGAGACCGCAGAAGAGTTAGGAAAAATGATCATTGAGGGAACCCGGCAGTTCCTCTGTTCCGGACCAGTTTTAGCCATGGTTCTGGAAGGCTTACATGCAGTGGAAGTAGTGCGTAAATTAGTGGGCAGCACTGGGCCGAAGGACTCGGCGCCTGGAACGATCCGGGGTGATTTTGCTCACCTTAGTTTGGGATATGCCAGCACTCAAAAAAAGGGCGCGGCAAATTTGATCCATGCTTCCGGCAATCTTGAAGAAGCCCAGCAGGAAATAGTCCTGTGGTTCACGCCAGCAGAATTACATTCATATAAAACAGTGCATGAAGTTCATGTCTTTTAAGAGGTACATCACATGGCAGAAAAAATGGTTGATAAAGTGACTCGGCTGATGAAACAGCCGGAGCGAATTCGGAATATTGGCATCTGCGCCCATATTGACCACGGTAAAACGACTTTCTCTGATAACTTGCTCTCCGGAGCCGGGATGATGAGCCAGGAGTTAGCTGGAAAGCAATGTGTGCTGGATTTCCGCCAGGATGAGCAAGAGCGGGGAATCACCATCGATTCAGCGTCCGTCTCTATGGTTCACTCGGTTGATGGACAGGAATTCTTGATCAATCTCATTGACACTCCCGGGCACGTTGATTTTGGCGGGGATGTAACCAGAGCCATGCGCGCCGTTGATGGCGCTATCACCTTAGTCTGCGCCTCAGAAGGACCCATGCCTCAGACGGAAACGGTATTGCGCCAGGCGCTGAAAGAACGGGTAAGGCCGGTTTTATTCATCAACAAGACTGATCGGTTAATCAAAGAACTGCAGCTGACTCCGGAAGCGATGCAGCAGCGATTCGTTAAGCAGATTGCGGAAGTCAACCGCATCATTCGCAACGTTGCTCCGGAACAGTATAAAGAAAAATGGCAAGTTAGTGTTGAAGGGGGCACCGTTGCCTTTGGGTCAGCGTATCATAACTGGGCTTTAAGTTTCCCTTACATGAAAAAGAAGGGCATTTCATTTAAAGATGTCATTGATGCCTACAAAAGCAGTGATGTGGACGCTGCGGTGAAAGAGTTGGCTAAGAAAGCTCCCTTGCACGAGGTAGTTCTGAATATGGTTATTGCCCATCACCCTAATCCGCTTCAGGCCCAGGCATATCGTATTCCGCATTTATGGCATGGGGATATAGAAAGCAGCGAAGGAAAGTCCCTAATTGCTTGTGATCCGAAAGGAAGAACTTTCTTTGTCATCACCAAAGTAGTGGTCGATCCGCAGGCGGGAGAAATCTGCGCCGGGCGGCTGTTCTCTGGAACGATGAAAAAAGGCGATGAAGTATACCTAAACTTATCTAAAGCCACTGCTCGAGTTCAGCAAGTGTATATCTATAATGGTGCAAAGCGAGAAATTGTTGAAGACGCTCCCTGTGGTAATATTATTGGGGTGAGCGGATTAAAAACCGGATTTCCTGGTGAAACCGCCAGTAGTGAAGGAAAAGCCGAACCATTTGAAAAAATAACCCATATGTTTGATCCCGTCGTTACCAAAGCGGTGGAAGCAAAAAAACCAGCGGATCTGCCTAAACTAGTTGAAGTTCTTCGTCAAGTGCAGAAAGAAGATCCAACCATTACCATCGAAATCAACGAAGAAACCGGGGAACATCTCATGCATGGGATGGGTGAACTTCATTTAGAAGTCATTGAAAATAGAATTATCCGGGAGAAAGGAGTAGAAATTAAAACTTCGCCTCCCATCGTGGTCTATCGGGAAACCATCACCAAGAAAAGCCCTGAAGTAGAGGGAAAATCTCCCAACAAACACAACAAGGTCTATTTCATCGTTGAACCATTAGCACCAGAAATAGCCCAAGGTATTCACGAAGGAAAAATACCCAATGGCCGATTCCGGAAAAAAGATGAGGGAACTATTAATTTCCTGCGAGAGATGGGCTGGGATGCCAAAACTGCCGGCAACGTCAAAGCCGTGTGTGAAGGAAATATGTTTATGGATTCCACTCGAGGTATCGTCCATATCAACGAAATCCTGGAGTTGGTCTTAGATATGTTTGAAGATGTGATGAAAGGCGGTCCTTTAGCTAAAGAGCCGTGCGTCAATGTCAAAGTGAGCCTGATGGATTGCAATCTTCATGAAGATGCCATTCACCGCGGTCCGGCGCAGATGTATCCTGCTGTACGAGAAGGTATTCGAGGAGCGATGATGCAGGCTGGCCCGATGCTCTTTGAGCCATTGCAAGTGATGCGTATTGAAGCTCCGGCTGACAATGTCGGTGAAATCTCCCGATTGGTGTCTTCCAAGCGGGGGCAGCTGCTGGAAATGACTCAGGAGGGGGATATTATTGTGGTGAAAGCCAGACTGCCGGTTGGTGAGTTATTTGGCTGGAGCAATGACTTACGGTCGGCTACTGGCGGAAGAGGAAACTCCTCCTTAGTTGACCAGATGTTTGAAAAACTCCCTAACGAGCTGCAGGATAAAATTCGCAACCAGATAGTCAAACGAAAAGGACTGAGTGAAGGGTCGCTGGGAGCCTAAAGAGTTTATTTTATATTTTTTAATCTTTTTTATATTACACGGCATTCTTACGCCGCTTGCTCTCTATCTTTAACATAAAATCCATCTAGTCGCTTTCCGTACAGCTCTAGAACTGGGTTTACGTCGTGGGTGTGGGAAATGTTCTGAAACGAATCAGGAGTTCCGGCATCTGCAAGGAAATCACCCAGAATGCTTTCCCACATTCGATTTTCCATCCATAAATCAACATGAATACTGGTTCGCCGTTCATGGATTTTATACCGTCCCTTGACAGCATAGTCATATTTTTGATCCAATCTCTCTATTGCCCTGCGAATGGTTGTTTCTAAAGTGTCCAGCGTCTCATCCGAAAGAGGCTTGTTCCAAATGGGCTTATCAAAAACCTGGATGTGCGGAATTCCGTATCCAAATACTCTCACCGGATTCCAAGTCCTTTCAATGACCGGCTCAAGATGATGAACGGAAGGTTTTCCATAGCTCATGGAAAGATAGAAAGTGTCTCGGGCCATTTTGTGTAGGATGGGGAAAGGAGTTTATAATAATTTCTCTTATGTAATGTTTACTTCAACCCCAACTCTTTTTTCATATATTTTTCAACCAACCTGGACATATTCAAGTTTTTCTCACCCGCATACCGCTTGAATGTACGCAGTATATTGGCATCTATAGTAAGGTTAATCCGTTCCCGATACACCGTCTTGGGAAGCTTCCTGGTTTTATCGTATTCTTCCAGCGCTTCAAATACCTGCGGATGATCTCGTATGGCTTTGAGTGCATACTTCAATAATTTCCCCGAGGGGATATCTTTATTCAATGACATTTCGTATCAGCCTCCCAATAAGAGATATATTGATAATATTTTTTTGAGTAATGGTAAGCACCAGCTGGGAAATTTTATCCGCATGGTAGGAGTATCCCTGGACTTCCAAATATGACATAATCACCGCTGCTGCCGTTCTTTTATTTCCATCCTCAAAAATATGATCAAGTAAAATTGCTCGAGTGAGCAAACACATCGTTTTATACCAATGAGGTGAACGAGCTGTTTGAGTCAGCACGAAGTCCAAGCTGCTTTCGTTATGCACTTGTCCATTGCTAAACTGAAGATTAAGATTCTTCAAATCCTTTCGAGTCAACATAGTATACGTATTTATACGTATGAATTTAAAAACTTTTCGCCTATTTTAAAATAGGAACCACTCCAAAATCTCCCTTTTCATATCTTTCGTAATCTCACGTAAAGCACCGAAATCTTTATAAATAAGACCAAAACCCACACAGCTATACCATTTATGGATAAATAGGGAGGATAAAATGGCAAAAGCAAAAGAACACATTAACTTAGTATTCATCGGGCATGTTGATCACGGTAAATCGACCACCGTGGGGCGATTATTGTTCGATACCGGAAATGTTACCGAACAGGACATGCGAAAATTAAAAGAAAAGGCCCAGCAATTAGGAAAGGGCGGATTCGAATTTGCTTTCGTTATGGATACCTTAAAGGAAGAGCAAGAGCGGGGAGTTACCATCGACCTTTCCCACAAACGCTTCGACACTGATAAGTATTACTTTACTATCATCGATGCACCTGGGCACAAGGATTTCATCAAAAACATGATTACCGGGGCATCCCAAGCCGATTGTGGAGTTTTAGTGGTGGCTGGAAACGATGGAGTGAATGCCCAAACTATCGAGCACTTAAAACTATCCAAGATCTTTGGAGTTGGCCAGCTGTTAATCGCGGTCAATAAAATGGACATCTCCGGGGTTGACTTCTCTGAAAAACGCTTTAAAGAAGTCGTGGAAGATGTTAAGCGCCATGCCGCGCAGGCGGGATGGAAAATTGACACCTTGCGTTTCATACCCATCGCTTCTCTTCCTGGTGAAAATATCACTAAGAAGTCAGAGAAAATGCCTTGGTGGACGGGAGATAATCTCTTAGCTGCCATCAATAAGTTTGAAATACCACAGAAACCGGTCAATTTACCGCTTCGCCTGCCCATCCAAGATGTGTACAACATCACTGGTATTGGAGTCGTTCCCGTGGGCCGAATCGAAACCGGGGTCATGAAAGTTGGGGATAAAATCATGATTGTTCCCGGCCGAGAAGGTAAAGGTGTGCCAGGAGAAGTCAAGAGTATTGAAATGCACCACGAATCAGTAACTCAGGCAGAACCTGGTGATAATATCGGATTTAACATCCGTGGTCTAGGAAAGAAGGATATTACCCGGGGAGATGTGCTTGGTTCGGCTGATAATGTGCCTACGGTAGCCACTGAATTTACTGCGCAAGTCGTGGTCATGAACCACCCCAGTGTTATTACAGTTGGGTACACGCCGGTATTCCACATCCACACTGCTCAAGTAGCCTGCCAGTTCGTTGAAATCATCAAGAAGATCAACCCAGCTACCGGTCAGGAAGTGACGGAAAACAAGGAGATCCTCAAAAGCGGGGATGCCGCCATTGTTAAGATAAGGCCAGTTCAACCGCTGGTTATTGAAAAAAATACTGCCATACCACAGCTGTCCCGATTTGCTATCCGGGACTCCGGCTCAACTGTTGGAGCAGGGATGTGTATGGATCTAGTGAAGAAACAACTTTAGGAATTTTTTTCCTTCGTCTTTAAGTGGGGAGAGATGCCAAAGAACTCCCTTCCGCCCCATGCGGAATCAGAACATGGTGAATAAAGTTTATCATGTAGGAAAAATACAATGCCACCACGAGCTCGGATTAAATTAGCCAGTACGGAAATTGAAAAGATTAACCAGATATGTGGTGACATTAAAGCCATCGCTGACAAAACCGGCGTGGAACTACGGGGTCCGATACCCTTGCCTACCAAGAAGCTTAAAGTTGCAACCCGGAAATCTCCCTGTGGAAACGGAACCGCTTCTTGGGAACGATATGAAATGCGAGTGCATAAGAGGCTGATTGATATGGGGGCAGATGAACGAACCTTGCGCCTGGTCATGCGGGTGCCTATACCTGAGGGTCTTAATATTGAGATTGAGATGGTTGATAATTAATTCTTGAATAAGTCTAAAGGTTCAAAAATCAGCAGATTTTTGAAAAACTGAAAGGTTGAATATAGAGATGGTTGATGGCTGACCGCTTACTCTTCTCTTCTTTTCAGTATGTCTTTCACAAAGCGCAACTGTTCCTGCAGCATCCGCTCTTGCATATTGTAGCTGTCTACCGTGAGGCTGTCGGGGATGCGACAGACCAATGGTTCCATCCTTTCTCCATATTTGATGACATACAACCCCAGCCCTGTTCTTTCTTTATCTGTGGTGTAACAGGCGCAGAGGTCAGCAGTGTATCTGTTCTCAGGTTTCGTCCTTTTAATCTGGAGGAGGCGGTAAATCTCGTGGGTTTCCTGCATGGCAGACAGATCTACGACTTCTTCTTGCAGTTCAGGGTGGGAGGATTTCACCATCTTTCTAAGACTCTCCACATCATCCTCAGCGCGGAGAATTCTGACAGCACGATGGTTTTCATCAAATAATCCTTTATAAAAGCGTATTCTTTCCCGTTGTTCCTGTCTTTTCTCACGTAGCAAGGCTTCCAAGCTTTCCGGCGGGGTATCCAGCCAGAGATAGTGCACTTTTCCTTTGCTCTCAGGATTCTCTTGCACGTATATGAGGAAGAGGGCGACAGCGAGCAATGGCTCATAGGGAGCGAGGCGATCACTTAAGTCAAAAATGCGTTGTTCGATCTGCCGCTCCTGCTCCGGAGGGCAGTGGGGGTAAGTATACATATCTATCCATTTCTTCGTTTTTTCCAAGTCCTCAATCAGCGTCTGTAAGGTGCTTCCATATGCTGTACCTAGCCTATCTTCTACGCGATAGGGTACTTCGATACGTTCGTCACAGAGTTCTTTGAGCATGGGCCGGATATCGTAGCTGAGCTGAACCCGGGCCATTCTATCGGTAACTTTGGTCAGCAGGTGGAGGATTTTCCTTCCCGGCTTGCTGCCAATCCAGCCCTTATCTTTCTGTTTCATGTTACTCTTAAATGGTAGGCATATTTATTAACGTTTTGCTTTTTGGGAGCAGGAGAAGAAAAAACCGCCACCGCCCGGACTTTCAGGCGCAGCTCCAAAAGGCAGCAACGCTGTTTGAACCGGGAATCCCAGAGGGATCAGTTCTCTTGTAACCCGATTCGAGATTCGTCTTATTCAATCTGACGCAATACCGGGTTATGCGACGGTGGCGAGTGTAACGAGCCAAGTCGCGCCCGAAATCCGCAGATTTCAAGGATGTGACGGTGGCAGGAACTTTCCTCAATGAGGCGAATCACTTTCTTTATAAAAATAGTGGTGGAAAATCGTTTTCCTCCAGTTAGCTGACGCTAATTCTTGCGTTGGGCAACTGAGAGTCGTGATATCCTTCCCATCACCCAGACTACTGCTGCCAGCCACACCAGTCCAATCAGCAATCCCCCAACCACATCTGAAATATAATGGACTCCGAGCATGATTCTGGCCAGTCCAACTAGGACAATAAGCAGCATATTCGCAGCAATAAAACCATATTTCGATTTTCTATCTTTTATTTTACCTGCAAATAAGAGTATCAGCAAGGAATAAAAGATGGCTGCATTCATGGCATGCCCGCTGGGAAATCCATATCCGCCTATCGGCGAGTCCGGAGGGCGGGGCAGCTTAAAGAGCTGCTTTAGGATATTATTCAGCAGGGTTCCACCATAAAAACCAATGAATACCAACCATGCAGATGTACGTTGACGTTGTCGGCACAGCCAAAAAATAATACCGAGAGAAAGCGGGATTAGTAATTTAGAATTCCCCAGGAAGGACATTCCATGCCAAATTAGTGAATAAGACATATACCAGTCATCTCTTGTAGCTCTTGAATCATAACTACTTTTCTATCCATTCATGATTAAACTCTTCCCGCTCATCTCTTTTGGCTTGGTAATTCCCATCACTTTTAAAATAGTTGGCGCCACATCCACCAATCCTCCTTGGTGCAGTTTTCCTTTCCCATTCATCATGATCAAAGGCACTTCATTGGTGGTATGGCAGGTGCTGCATACAGCAGTCATATCCTCGCAATTTCCATGGTCAGCGGTAATGAACATAATGCCCAGAAAATTGTTTACAATCCTCCCAATCTGTTCGTCCACCGTTTCCACCGCTTTTATTGTTGCGGGGAGGTTTCCGGTGTGCCCCACCATATCACCATTGGCAAAATTGACTACAAAAAAATCATACAGGCTTGTATTCCTCAATAAAGTATTAGTAATTTCCTCCGCTTTCATTGCCGGTGTTTTATCATAGGTGGTTACCTTTCTGCTGGGAATATGGATGCGCTTCTCATGTGAAAAAGTACATTCGCAGAGTCCGTTGAAGAAGTAAGTCACATGCGCCCATTTTTCGGTTTCGGCTATCCGCAGCTGGGTTAATCCTGATTTCGCAATCGCTTCGCCTAAAGTTTTTTTAGGTATCACCAGAGGAAAGGCTACCGGCACTTTCACTAAAGAGTCATAGTGGGTCAGCGTGGCAAAATGAAGATCAATAATTTTTTTCCGTTTAAATTTCTTAAACTGGCCTAAGACAAAAGCTCGGGTTAATTCCCGGGCCCGGTCGGACCGAAAATTAAAGAAAATCACTGAATCATGCTCATCTACAATGCATTTATTGGTCAGAATGATGGGCTTCACAAATTCATCGGTCTCGCCTCGACTATAGGCATCCTGCAATGCTTTTAATGGATCATGAATTTTCCTTCCGATGCAATTGACCATGCAGTCATAGGCCTTATGTTCCCGATTCCAGCGATTATCGCGATCCATGGCATAATACCGCCCCATCATCGTGGCTAAGGTTCCTATGCCTAATTGCCTCATCTTATGCTGGAGCAAAGTGATGTGCTTTGCCGCTGATTTTGGTGGAGTATCTCGCCCATCCAGAAAAGCATGCACATAGACTTCTTTGACTCCTTCTCGTTTGGCTAGCTCCAGCAAGGCAAACAAGTGCTGGATATGAGAATGAACGCCGGCGTCACTCAGTAAACCCATGAAATGCAGTTTTTCTTTCCGCTGTTTCGCATGACGTATCGTTTCAAGAAGCACTTTATTTCGGAAAAAAGAGCCATCTTTAATGGCTTTATTAATCCGGATCATATCAGAATCAATAACTCTCCCTGCTCCTAAAGTTAAATGCCCTACTTCTGAATTTCCGATAAAACCTGCCGGCAAACCAACTGCAGGGCCAGCTGCTTTAAGCAGGGTATGGGGATGGCTTTTCCATAGCTTATCCATAACCGGAGTTTTAGCCAAGGCAATGGCATTCCCTCTTTTTTCCTTCCGATAGCCCCAGCCATCTAGGATGAGCAGAAGTGCTTTTGGCATAGAGAAAGGATTATAGCAGTCTAAATAAAGCTTTCTTCCGAAATCTTTATTAACTAGTTTGTCTACATTGTAGACATGGGAGCCTTATCAGTAAGAATTTCAGAGGAGATGGAAATTGGACTTAAAGAAGTCGCCAAAGAAGAAAAGCTGGAGCAGCCTTCAGAAGCCGCTCGAAAAGTTCTCACCTTGGGACTAGAGCGCTGGAGAGAAGAGAGAGCCTTGCAGTTGCTGGGTGAAGGCAGAGTTTCCTTTTCAAAGGCAGCTCAAATTGCCAAAATGGATATCTGGGATTTTACCAGATTAATTAAGATAAGGAAAATTACTTGGGTAGCTGATTCCGTGATTCGGGAAGACCTGGAACAGGCAGTATTATGAAAGAACCTCATATTTTTGATTCTACTCCCTTAATTTATCTAGGCAAAGTGGGAATTCTTTCAAAAATAAAAGAAATTTCTTCTCGAAATAGTATTCCTCATTCTGTCTTTCAAGAAGTAGTAGTGATTGGCAAAGACAAAAATGAGCCGGAAGCTTTCCATATTGAAGAACTCATTCAAAAAGGAATATTTCAAATTTGTAAAGTCAAGGAAAAAATGGAATCACTGCCTAAAAATCTCCATATCTCCTTGGCAGATAGAGATGTTGTAACCTTAGCTATGCAGCTCAAAGGAAGAGCCATAACTGATGATGAAATGGTGCGGTCAATAGCTAAAATGAAAGGGATAAAAGTAGGAGGTACGGTATATATCCTCTTAAAATTAGTGGAATCCCAGGTAATTTCAAAAAGTCAATGCAAAGAAGTATTAGATAAAATAATTCACCAAGGATGGTACTGCTCAGCTCAGTTATATTCAGACATACTTCAAAAGCTGTAGTAAACTATTTAAATAAACTCCCTTTTTTCAGCTCTCGTTACGCAAATAGCTTCAAAATATAGATACAATGGTGATATTTCATGGCAAAACAAGTAATTGAAACAATGATTGAAGGGGGGAAAGCGACTGCTGCTCCTCCCCTTGGGCCGGCTTTAGGGCCAACGGGCCTTAATATTGGCCTGGTCGTCAGTGAAATCAACAAAAAAACCGCTGATATGAAAGGCATGCAAGTGCCGGTTAAAGTTATTTTTGATCCTGCTACGAAAGAATTTTCCATTGAAGTGGGAACTCCCCCTACTGCGGCTTTGATTAAAAAAGAAGCCGGTATTGAAAAAGCAGCCAGCAACGCCTTAACGGAAAAAGTTGCTGATCTGCTGATGGAGCAAGTTATTAAAATCGCCAAAATCAAAGAAAATAACCTTCTTGGAAATACCCTCAAGTCAAAAGTCCGGGAAGTTATCGGCACCTGCCATTCCATGGGGATACTAGTTGAAGGCCTGCCTGCTCCTGAAGCGCTCAAAGCAGTTGAAGAAGGGAAATTTGATGCTAAGATAGCAGCCGGAAGAACTGAGCTCACCGCTGAAGAGAAAGTCAGATTGGAAGCGGAGAAGAAACATCTTAAAGAAGAAATGGAACGACGCCGCGCTGAATTTGAGATCAGAGCCAAAGCCATTCTCAAAGAAATGGAAGGCAAGGAGAACAAGAAAATCAGGCAAGCTATGGCTGATGCGGGTATACCTGCTAAGATCATGGACGAACTGGCTCCAGCTGAGAAGAAAGAGAAAGAAGCCGCAGGCGGCAAACCAGCAGCCGGCGGAAAAGCGCCAGCTAAGAAGTAAGTTTTCTTCTTTTTTTATTTATTTTTTGTGATTGTTTAGATGGAGTTCCAAAAATTGAATTTTAAAAGAATAAATTTTTAAATATCCGGTAAATTGTTAACCCTATGCCACAAAAAAATAAAACCATCGGTGTATTAGGGGGGATGGGACCAGAAGCTTCGTCTAATCTCTATGCAAAAATAATCCAGTATGCACAACAGGAGTATGGTGCGGTGCAGGATTTTGATTATCCACCCATCATTATTTACAGCTTGCCCTTATTTGGTTTTGATGAAACTGGAATCGTAGATGAGGATTTAGTCAAAAAACAATTAATTGAAGGTGTTAAAAAATTAGAGTCAGCAGGCTGTGATTTAATCATAGTTGCCTGCAATACGGTTCATTCTTATTATGACGAGATGCAATCGGCAGTAAAAGTCCCTATTTTTAACATTATTGAAGAAACAAGAAAAAGGGTGCTGGAATTTGGATATAAAAAAGTAGGGCTGTTTGCTTCTGAGAGTACCAACAAATTAAAACTCTATCAAAAAAGATTTGCAGATTCAAATATTAAAGTAATATCACCAAATACCAAACAACAGAGAATTTTAAATCAAGTTATTGAGCGGGTTATGGGAGGAAATCAAAAAAAGGAGGATATTATTCTTTTGAAAGACATAGCGAGAGACTATCTGAAACAGGGAGCGGAAGCAATAGTTCTGGGATGCACTGAGATACCTTTAGCAATCAATCAGACCCATACCGATATAAAATTATTTGATACTATTGAAATAATCGTCCAATGTGCTGTTGATTATTCTTTGAAAAAGTAACGAAAAACCCATCAAAACCCTACCTTCTCCCCTTAAGCCTATCCAATTCCTCAATCTCTACTTTCTTAATGGAAAGAACGGTCTCCGCCAACTTTTCCACCAATTCAATAACCCGTTTCTGCTTGCTGAGTTGGCGAATCATTAAGGTGACAATAACAATAGCTTCAGCCAAGATGATAAATATAACTAGTAAAAATACCAGAATAATCTCCACTAAGGGTACGTCTATTCCAAATACCAGCATGCTATCACGCTCTTTTCTAGCACAGTTAAATAATTTGAGGTTATAAAGGTTTCTACTTCAGATCGGCATCAAACTCATTTTCTGCCACCACCAGCCCATTTTTCAACAGTTTCGTCTTCACCGTATTCGCCCCCTGGAACCTAAGAGGGTCATAGAGCACCTGCTGGGAGAAGATAAACTCCTCCCCCTTCTTCACCTTATACGGCCCATACACATCTGAAAATAAGGTTGAATCTCTGCGTGCAAAGTATTGCTTCAATATCGGCACCAACGAAAACCCCGCTGGATATGATTTTTCAGGCACTTGCTCCATCCCCTTCCTATTAACCGCCACCTCAAAGGTATACTCATCGTACTCCCTCTCTGCTATTCCGATCGCTGCCCCGGTAATTCCATTGGTCTTACCTCCTTTCTCACTATTATCGGGCGTCACCACCAGATACAGGTCCATGGCATCCTTCTCCGGCTGCACTTCCAATGCCGCGCCAATAGTCCCCTTCTTCTCCACTTCTACCCCATTCTCATTCACCACTTCCCCCAGCGCTGTCAGCTGTACTTTCAGTTCCCTCGGCTTCAGCGCTAGTTCCGGCGGATCAATGCGCAAGGCAACGTCTTTTTTTTCTCCGGGCAAAAGTTCAATCGCTTCCGCATTTTCCAGCGTTGCTTTCAGCAGATTATTGTCCGGCGCACTTTCTGAATACCCGATTCCGGCTATATCCTTAAATCCCTCATCTGCA
>Ga0066347_107_pt1 | contig 28322 bp, 30 predicted proteins | sample RifGroA2_FD_59265 | JGI IMG/M metagenome (GOLD analysis project Ga0066347, IMG submission 59265) | Archaeon GW2011_AR9 | reverse complement strand
CCGTGAAGCGGAGCGGAACTGCCGAAGGCACAAAAACAGTAGAAAATTAGAAAAGGAATCTACGGACCTAGTCGCAACGTAGTCCGTAGAGGTTCAATTCAAGTTTGTATTGCGGAGTTCCGGGAGACCCCAGACTTGCATCCATAGATAGTATCCTTTATGTCCATCAAGGAAAGGTAGTGATGTTTCCTCTAGTTGAGGTCCCCTCCCATTTCACCGAAGTATTCAGTAATTTAGAAAATGCAGCTGAAGTACAAGAATATGCACAGCTGTATGTTGACATTCTGTATGTTGACCTAGATTCTGCCTTAAAACATTCTTTTTTTGATTCCACCAGTTCAGAGGATTTTGAAAAAGATTGTCCTATTCTCAGAGATATCCCTGCCTTAACTTCAACTGTCTCTGAAGAAGGTAATGGCTTTGTCTATCAAGGGTTAACCATTGAACCAGAAGGAAGCGCAGCACTTTATTACTTCAAATATACTATCACTTCAGACGGTAAGGTCATCCAGGATAAAAAAAGCGTTCTTTCCATCTGCCAGACCATGGGGATAATCTATTGAAGGCTGGATACAGTTGAATACACATGAAAAAATTTGCCATTATAGCTCTACTTGTTTTACTAGTACTAATTGTAATAGCAGTCTATGTATCTAAATATGAACTGTCAAAAGAAATCAGCAGCGAACAACAATTGCCAGCCAAGAGTGAAATAGCCACCGAAAGCATCGGAATTGCCACTATGACTGACGATGGCACTATCGTTTTGGACCTGCGAGCGCAAGCGGCAGGCGGAGCGATAGGTGATGCACGTTTAACTTACCCTAAAACCCACCAGGATTACCAGAACATACTCGACCATCTAGGCAGTCTCCGTCCAGGAGAGCAAAAGAGTGTTCCTCCTTGGTCGGATTCGGAATCACCCCCCGACCAAATTGCCCTGCGCCTCGCTTGGGAAGCTGTCATGAAAACCGACCGCTATAAATCATGGAAAGCTAAAGGTGTAGAATATCAAGCCACAACTCGTCCCACTTATCCTAAAAGTGATGTAAAATATAAAACCGAACTATGGACAATTGACTTTAATCTTCCATCTATCAGTGATCAGAACATGTATGTAGACGTCAACATTAATACCCAAAAAGTGATATACCTCCATGAATATGGGGGATGAAATGCGTAAAAAAAACAATTCAAAAAGAAACAAATTTAAATAGATAGAATATATCTCTTTACTCTAAAGAGAGTGTGAAATGATGAAAAATAAATTTAACCTATTTTTTGTTCTGATTATACTTTTAGTACCTTTAGTTTCTGCTGATGCCGGCCCTCATCCTAGCGCAACTTTAGAGTTTATTGTAACCTACAACAACCAATCTATTTCGAACGATTCAGTCGCTTCTCTCATCGTTAGCTGTCCTACTGCCATTGAGGAATGCGAGGGAAAAGTTGATACTACTGGGCCCTGTGAGGATGGTATTTGTTCTTTTTATTATTACAGAATTGAACGAATTCCCAGTAACTTTAGGGTAGAGGTTTACATTCCCAGTGTAGATAAATCTTTTATGTCTGATGCCATTACCTTTTCATATCTGGAAGATTCTCCACTTTATTATAAAATTGCCTTTACTGATGATGATGTTACTAACCATCCCGTAGGTCCTGTAACTCCCATAACTCCTCTTGGTGATAATTCTGCGAACCAAGCCTCCTATCTGTTATGGTCTTTTTTAATTGCCTTGACGCTCACCATTCTTATTGAGTTATGTACCACCCTCCTCTTGTTTAAAAGATGGAAAATTAAAAAAGGCAAATGGAAAACTCCCCTGCTCACTATTTTTTGCATAAACCTCCTTTCAGTCCCTTTAGTGTGGGTCATATTTTCGACGGTGTATTCCTTGCCCTATGCTCAGACCTACCCACTTTCAGGATTACTGCTTGCGTTAGTGATTTCAGAAACCTTTGCCTTTGTGCTGGAAGCCTTCGTCATTTATTTCTTTAACAAAAAACTATTTAGCCTCCAGAAATCTTTTTGGTTAAGTGGTATGATTAATCTGATGAGTTTTATCCTTGGTGGCATTATTCTAACGGTACTCGTAGCCCTGTTTTATGCGTACTTTGCGATGTATTTTACTTAAATATGATACAAAAAAAAATATCCTCAGAACCGAGCAAAAATTTCTTTAGGATATTTATAATTCTTCTGGTCATCAATATTATCCTTACTATTTTGGTTTATCTTACCTTTCCTGAATCCGCCCCCTCAGATCTCTCACAAAGATTTGAAGGGTACCACAGTAAGAACTCTATTGTGCTGCAACTATTATTCCCCTTATTATTTCAATTATTTCTTCTTCCCCTGGCACTCCTTTTTTACAAGATTATGCCGGCAATGATAAAGATATATCCACAATTTCTTCAGAATTTCTACCAAAAGTTCATAGGATTGTTGTTAGGAATAAACACGAAAAGCATGGATATTGGTCTTCTCATTTCAAAATATATTAGCGTTCTCATGTTGACCATGTCCGCTTTTGTAATCTCACTTCATCTGGTGATGCTCACCATTGCTTTTACGATTTCCTCTCTCAATATAGATTTCCTGATGTGGTTGGTCTTTATTTGGCTGGCGTTGTTTATTATCCTGACCATCCCAGTATGTAGACTCTTTTTTAAAAAATTGCAATGAAAAGCAAGTTTTTTAAAGAAGCAAATAATACTGAGCATATTCAAAAAAAGAGGTGTAAAATGGTCAAAAATCGAGTGGGTCTATTGGTAGGTGTCTTTATAATTTCTTTATTAGTGTTTAGTGCTTTTTCTCTTGCCCGTTATTACGACCCCACACCAATTGAACCTACCCCTATAGAACCTACACCCATTGAGCCAACTCCCATTGACCCTATACTCATTGAGCCAACACCTATAAACCCAACACCCATTGAGCCCACGCCTATTGAACCGACTCCCATAGATCCAACCGATATAACGCCAACTCCCATTGACCCTACGGATATTGAGCCGTTTGATAATTTTGATGAACGATTGTTAGATGCGCCAGCTGAGGAACCAGTTGAATGGACCGCTGAAGAAACACAGCAGGCAGAAGATATTGCCGATCAGCTTGGTGTCGATGATTCTGCCGATACCACCGCTGCCGACGAAATTGAGATGTATACGGAAAAAGAATTACGTGATATCGTACAGCAACAAAAAGTTGACAACGCCATGGACGAAGCAAAATCGTTGCTGCAAGATATTAACAACCTGCGTCAGACTCGTGATACCCAATCAGTAAAAGGGGATGCCAATGAGAAAATTCAGGAAAAAACCGCAGATTTGCAAGCTCGTCTAGGAAGAATACTTCTCGATGACCCTTCCAATTTTCAGGCAAACTATGCTCTTGGTCAGATTTATCGGGGCCAGGGGTATGAAGAGACTGCCTCCGTCTTTTACCGTAGAGCATTAATGAACCTCCCTACTGAGAATTTTTTGGAGATGCAAGGCTTAACCTATGCTGATAATAAAGAGGAACGAGCACCTCCTTGGATTCTGCTTGGCAATGAAGCTCAGTACTATGGTGATAATATAGATCGCAATGAAATACCAGATCGCACCAATAGAGCCAGAATGGAAGGAGATCTTCAACAAGAAAGGGAGCGTAAGAAAAATCTTGATGAGCTGGAGAGAAATATTGATAATCTTGATGGAGTGTTCGATCCTGATAACGATGGCGCAAGCTATGTTGTCGGTAAGACCAACAACCCCAAGGCCTACAGCAGTGAAATGCTCAGTCGGGCTATGTCCATGTCTACCCGATTTTCCAATTATGTGGCAGGGAAAGATGTGTTTGGCATCAATAAACCCCAGGTGAACCCATGAAACCTCATAAATTAGGTCTACTGTTAGGCATCATCAGCATGGTTATCATAGCTGGTTGTGGTAACCAATCAGGATCAGTTTCAACCTGCGATACCACTGATTGTTTCGTTGCCGCGGCGAACACCTGCAGTCCTACTGTCTTTACATCCACTGAAACTTTTGGCGTAGTTGAATTCTCATCAGCAAGCGATTGTACCTACATGAAAAAGATGATAAGCTTTAACAGTGAAGCTCCGTCCCTCAAATCAATGCTTGATGGTAAGAATATGACCTGTTCCTATGAGCGCGGTGCTTTTGATTCCAAGTGGCTCAAATACCTTATCTTAGGAGCAGAAAAATGTAACGGTGAGCTCAAAGAACGCTTGGGAGAGCTACTGCCCATTTACGTTGCCAAAACCCAGGATACCACCACATGAGAAAGTTATGGTCAAAAATCATCTTAATCTTTTTTTATTTCTTACTTTAGTTCTCTCTACTTTCTTGCTTTTGCCTACCGTGAATGCTGAAAGCCCTAAGAATGCTCAGCTACACAGTTGCCTGAGCGATATTTCTGAGGGGACCGAGTGCTATCCGGTCCTTGAAAGTTGCACCAAGGCTATTGACCAAAAAAGCGATGATCTCCAGAGCGCTGCCACCGCGTGCATTCTCAAATGTGATTGCATCACCACTCCTGCGGGGAAGGTGAGCTCGTACGACAATGATGTGGTGGATGTGGAGTGTCTCAATAAGTGTAATAATGATTGTTATAGGCTGGTGTGGGATTGGAACAGTTTTGTGGGTTTGGACCATTATGCAACTAGGGATGAGGGGGTGAAAGCTCGTGATGCGAACGATGAAGAAAACGCCTTGGCCAGGGACAAGATACGTGAAGAATTCATAAAGAAATGCATCGTTGAAACCCACAGCGAAAACCGTAATTGGACTGCCTGCGACGATCGTTTTGTGTATGCAAATAAGGAATGCGTTTTCAATGACGATTGTTCCGAGCACCATTATACTTTTCCCCAATCCCAAAAAGTGTATGATACCACTTTAGATTGTCTTAACAAAAAAGATCCCGGAAGAAATAGTAGTGGTGGTATTGATGATAATTTTTGGTTGGAGCTGCAGAAATTGTGCCAGCTTCCCGGCTATGCCGGCCCTGATGCCATCAGCCTGTATGAGGGCGCGGATGCAATAAATCTGCCGGATAATCTTAAAGATGGGTTGAAAGAGTGCACCGGGATTTGTGCTTACAATTGTGGAAAATATCTGGAAACTCCTGAATCTCCTAAATTCCTTCCCTGCTTCAATGAGTGTAACAAAGATTGTGGCACAAACTCCCAATATGGGTGGGTAGAGTATGGTCAAGCCATTGACGATGCAGACACTGATCATTATTACTGCCCAAATTTAAAGTCCAGTTTTGATATTAATAAACCAAAAGTACAAAGTAAATGGAGAGGCATAAGTAAAGGAATACGTATCTTGATTGTAGTGGGTCTGGCTGCCATTGCTTACGGAGTATATTCATTGGTTACCAGTCGAAAGAAGCCAGCCACCCCTAAAAAGAAGCAAATTTAAATAGGGGAAGTGTATCCCCTTAGGATAAAAGAGAGTGTGACATGGTGAAAAATCGCGTGAATAGATTATTGGTCAGTGGTTTTGTCATAATTTTAGTATTGCTCCTAGGTTCTTTTCTTTTTGTGGTCGCTTCGGGAAATAAAGTTACGGGTCTGGCGGTAGCAGCAAGTGAATCTTCCACCGACTGGAGCTATGTGGTATATGCCGGAATTTTCGCAGTTGTTGCATTTATTTTTATGTGGTGGGCTACGAAGAGAGCCAGAGCAAAAGCATTAATTACTGGACAGAAGATTCTTACTTTTAAAGATATTTATGTGGGTATACAAGAAAACCTCAAAAAAAGCAAGCAGACCACCAGCACACCAAAGAAAAAAAGTAATCTTACTATTGCTTCCAAAACGGATCAAACTGCCAGTCCTACTTCCAAAAAGAACAGTGAACAGACCTCTCATATGTTTGGGCAAGTTCGTGGAGCCATGCTTGAAATAGGCTTTTGGAGATTTGTGTGGAGGCACGGATGCGTACTGTATGGGTATGCCATTGCCGTCTTGTTGACTTTAGGTTCTTTTATAAAAGGAGACCTCACTCTCATTTTTCTGTGGGTCGGTGCTACTCTTGGTGGTCTTTTTTATGGATTTCTATTTGGTCTCGTATCTTGGTTTGTAAATTGGGTTATTATTCGTATATTCTATCACAACGAGAAACCCCCCAAGAGTGGGAAGTATTATACTCAATTACTCGAAAATACTTCTACTCCCAAGCTCAAGAAGTACTCCTTATATTTTGTCATTTTTATGATTGTGATGACCGTTGTTACACTTTTTGTAGCACCAGATACTGCCGATACCTCCACCGACCTTCCCCTCTCCGCTTCGGCAAATTATGTCAATTATACTACCGAAGACCCTCAATCAGTCATCGAAGCACCACCAGAACCACCCAAAGAATATACCGTCAAAATTAATGTTATTTCGCCCCAGAACAATTATGATTGCACTCATGATAATGGCAGTCCACTTGACGCTTCCGACCTTGATAAGATGTCTGGAGAGACAGTTAGAGCCTGCAATAACTGGAATTATTGTGATGTAATGATCCCCTCTGACATTGTAGTGCGAAAATCTGCTACCGAGGCGATAGCCGAACATCTTGGCCGGCCTTATTCAACCGTCCAGCTGGTTGATTTATATGCCTGGGCAAAAACGAATATAGACTATCAGAGTGTACCTTTAAATAATGTGAAACCCTACCGACCCTCAGAAACAATCTTCCTCAAAACTGCTGATTGTAAAAATTACGCCTCAGTGCTCTCTTCCATGGCCTTGGCCATTGGGGGCTATGCCAGAATAGTGACGGCAATTGACTGTGAGCATGCCTGGGCGGAAGTTCTCATCGGTGAGCCCAATGATCTGCCGGCTGGAAAAAGAGCCTTAGATGAGTTTGCCCAAGCCATAAAAGACAAGTATCAGCAAGATATAGTTATAAATGTTATACGGGATGACAAAGGCTATTGGGTGATTTTAGACGGATCTGGTGCGCAGTATCCCGGCACGAATAATATTCCTGGATGCCTAGACTCCCAAATAAATAGGTATTATTCATATTCCTGCGTTGATCAAGATGGCAATGTCAATAAGCAAGCCTATAAAAAAGAGCAGGTAGGAAGGGCTCAGGAAATATATTGTCCTCGTTGTAGATCTATGAATGATTGTGAAGATGAATGTAAATATCGCTGTATCAAAGCCGAATGGGATGACTATAATACCTGGGATGGCCGGGCAGAATCCGGTGAAGGGTACTATTACGTCTACTGTACCTGTTCCTGCAAAGCGGCAAATTAATTTTCATCTTATCAAAACTGAAATAGGTATGCTCTAATAAAAAGTATGGTGCTATCATGATATCCAGGAAAAATATAATCCAATTAGTGGTATTAGTGGTCGCAGTTATTGGAATAATTCTTGCCAGAGTCTACTTTCATCAAGGTACTGAAACAAAAAGTCCCCCCACTTCCAATATTCCTGCTACTCCTCGTATGCTAACCTATACCAATCCTGCCTATAGCATCCAGTATCCCACCAATTGGAAAAAAACGCAGGAGAAAGAAGAAATTACCTTCTCATCACCTTTGGAAAGCAGTGCTGATACCTTTCAAGAAAAGCTCAGTATTGGACCACTTGCTGGTCCTTCTACCAATTTAGATGGATTTTTCAAAGAATATGTTGATATGCTCAAAAAAGCGGCTGCAGTAGATAACCCCAGTGATACTACTTTAGGTGGGTATCCTGCCCATACAGTCATTTTTACGGTAAAGCCTAAGGATCAGCCTCTTCTCAAAATGATGCAGATTTTTACCCAGAAAGGTACTAAACTTTATGGGATTACCTATCGCGCTGAGCCGGATAAATATGATGCTAATTTTGCAACTATACAAACCATGATAGGTTCTTTCCATTTCATTATCAGTCCCGAAGAACTTGAAGCTTTCGTTACCTGCTTAAAAGATAAAAAAGTCACTTTCTATGGGGCATCGTGGTGCTCCCATTGCACTGAACAGAAGGAGTTGTTTGAAAAATCAGCGAAATCATTACCATATGTAGAATGTTCAACACCGGGCGGAAAAGAGCAGACCGCCAATTGTAAAAATAAAGGGATTCCTGGGTATCCCACCTGGGAATTTGCTGGTGGGAGCAGAGTAAGCGGACTCATGACTTTACAAGATTTAGCCAAGAAATCAGGCTGTACATTGAGTTAAGACCGAATTCGCCTAAAAATGAGAAATATCAATTAATGGCTGCATCATGAACCTCAAAATTATTGTAATATTGGGTATAGTGGTTATCACAGTCATTCTTCTCCGATTATATTTCCATCCAGGTGCTCAAACAAAAAGTATCCCCACCACAAAAAGTACCTCAACCTTAGCTACCATTGAAACAACGAAGGGCACTATTATTATTGAATTAGATACGATCAGAGCCCCCATCACCACTAAAAATTTCATACAGCTGGCAAAATCGGGATTTTATAATGGGTTAAAATTCCACCGCTATGAGCCTGGATTTGTCATTCAGGGAGGAGACCCCCAAGGTGATGGCACCGGAGGAAGCGGCAAAAACATACCTTTAGAAATAAATCCAGCACTTACCCATATAAAAGGTGCAGTGGCGATGGCCAGAGCTTCTGATCCCAATAGCGCTTCATCACAATTTTATATTACTCTCGCAGAAGCTCATTCCCTTGACGGCAAGTACGCTGTTTTTGGGAAAGTGGTTGAAGGAATGGATGTGATTGAAAAACTACGCAAAGGAGATGTGATAAAGAAGATAACCATCAGCTAAAAAGCATCGGCAATGAAGCAGGATGTAAAGTGTGTTAAGGCTATTCATTCCTTGACGAAAAGAAAAGTATTTATATACCTGTAATATCTTAGTAAAAAGTAATGGTGATATGATGAAATCAAGAAGTGCAATTCTATTGGTTTTACTAGCTCTTGGAATACTTATGCTCCCAGGATGCAGTTCAGCGCCTAAAATCATAACCTACCAGAATCCTGAGTATACCATTCAATATCCTTCCGATTGGACCAAAAGTGAAGAAGAGGGGATGATTGCGTTCAAATCTCCCGTGGAGGATACTTCGGATACTTTTCAAGAGTTGCTGACCGTAAAGATTATTCTGGATGCTACCAGCACCTTAGATGAGATTACTACCGGCACGGTAAAGGCGCTAAAAGAAAGTATCACTGACATAAATCTCCTTGATTCCACTGAAACGACCTTATCGGGCTATCCTGCTCATAAAGTCATTTACAGCGGAAAATCAGATGAAGATGAAGCGCGTGATGTCAAAATGATACTAGTGTGGGCCATAAAAGATAATCAACTGTATCTCCTTACCTATGCTGCTGAGGCTGATACTTATTCAAATTACCTCGGAATCGTAGATGCCATGATGAATTCATTTACATTTGTAGACTCCACCCAGCCAGCTTCCTCGTAATATTTATAGAGATATTCCCCTCTTCATATCATGAAAGCAAGAAATATAATTATATTGGCTGTAATAGTTATTGCCGTAATTGGTGCTAGGATTTATTTTCATCCAGATACTCAAACCAAAAGTACCCCCATTTCTACTGCTCCTACCAATACACCTGTTAATGCTCCCATAAGTCTCTTAACCCATACTGATCCTACTTACAGTATTCAATATCCAGTCAATTGGAAAAAAACTGAAAACAAAGGGCAAATTATCTTCTCCTCCCCTCTGGAAAGCAGCTCGGATACGTATCAAGAAGATTTTACAATATTAATTACCCCCCGTGTCCCTGGAACTACCTTAGAGGGAATGAGCAAAGAGTATTCAGCTATGCTCAAAAAAGTAGTTACGGTAACCGACTTGGGCGAAACTACCTTGTCAGGTATTCCTGCCCATAAAATAACATATAGTGGAACTCTCGGTGGGAAGAAAGAGAGAAAATGGTTTCAAATTTGGATAATAAATGCTGATAAAGTTTATACCCTTGGCTATAGTGCTGAAGTAGGTAAATATGATGCTAATTTTGCAACTATACAAACCATGCTCCAGTCGTTTAAGATTACTGATTCCACAACTCCAGCTTCTGCGCCACTGCCAACTCCCGCTGATGCTCTTTGCGGTAATAAAATTGCTGATCAAAATGAAAATTGCCTAACCTGCCCTGCAGATGTAAAGTGTTTAGCAGATTACACCTGTTCGAATGATGGCACTTGTTTGGCACCTGCGTCAACCTGTGGGAATGCCAAAGTAGAAGGTCTTGAAAAATGTGATGATGGTAATCTCGTTGCCGGGGATGGCTGTGCTCCTAATTGTAAAAAAGAGGGTTTTTGTGTTCCTAACGAACTCTTATGTCACTCAAACCTGGCTCGGGCGAAATGTGATAAATATGGTACAGATCATGTTGCGATCCTCCCTTGTGCATTTTATGGCGAGGGGTCGGTCTGCAAAGACGGCGCCTGCACCGAATAATTTTTGTCTGATTCATTCAAAACCAACAGATATCTGAATTTTCTTTTAACCACTTATCTTTCTCTTTATAGTCTGGGATTGCTTTTTCTACCAGCTTCCAAAATTCAGAAGAATGGTTTTTTTCCTGCAAATGCGCCAACTCGTGAACACAAACATAATCTATAACTTCATCCGGGGCAAAGAGCAGGCGGGTAGAAATGTTAACATTATCAGAATGGGAACAGCTTCCCCAGTTTGAGGTATTATATTTCAAGAATATTTTTTTGAATTTGAAATTAAAATATTTTTCATTAAGGCTATTAATCTTATGCTCAATATACAGTTTTTTCTTTTGTGCCACCAAACGGCTCAGGAGTACTGAAATGTGTTTTTGTTGAAGGTTTTGTGGAAGAACACTAGAAACGTTGATATAAAAGGTATCCCCAACTGCTTTTGCAGAACTGCTTTGTTTATCGCTAAAAGCAAGGCGCAGAAGATAGTGTTCATCAGCAACCCGCAGGTTATCACCATCATTATACCTTCTGGAACCCTTTTGTTTAAATTCAGGGGTTTTTTCTTGTATTTTTTGTGCTGCCCAGCGTTTACATCGTATAATCTCTTTGAACTGTTCTTCTCGCTGCATTCCCAGAGGAAGCCGAATATGAATCCCTGTTTTTCCAAGAGAGACCCGGCTATCATTTCTTTTTTCTAGGTTGATGTATACTAGGTACTCTTTCCCATTAACAATAATTGTATCTCTTCTCATGGTTGCTTAAAGTTATATCTGCCACACTTGCATGATATAGCAAAAGAAAGATAATTTATAAAATTTCCCCTACCTCAGCATATTTGAACTCGAAATCTTTATATAATCCCCGCCGTTCACTTCTCTTATGTCCAAGAAACTTGAAATCGATGAAAATAAGCTTCAGCGCCTGCATGAACTGCAGCTTCTGGGAATCAATCCCTATCCCTATACCTTCAATCAAACTCATCATGCTGCCAGCTTGAATGAAAAATATGCTGGATTAAAGCCCGAAGAACACACCAAAGATAAAGTCAGCGTTGCCGGAAGGATTATGTTAAAGCGGGTGATGGGAAAAGCGGCTTTCTTTCAGATCCAAGATCAAAGCGGGAAAGTACAGCTCTATCTGGCTCAGGATATTCTGAATGATACTTACCAAACCTTCGCCAAGAAAGTTGACATCGGTGACATCATCGGCGTGGAAGGGCGAATGTTCAAGACCAGGATGGGAGAAGTGACCATTGAAGTGCACACCGCCACCATTCTCTGCAAATCACTGCTGCTGCTCCCGGAAAAATTCCATGGATTAAAAGATATTGAAATCAAATACCGCCATCGCTATCTAGACTTAATAGTGAATCCTGACGTGAAACAAGTCTTCATGAAGCGAAGCCAGATGATAAGTACCATTAGAAACTTCTTCACCCAAAAAGGATTCATAGAAGTCGAAACTCCCACTCTTCAAACCATCTATGGGGGGGCCAATGCCAAACCATTTATCACCCACATCAACGCTTGGGATATGAACATGTACCTTTCCATCTCACCAGAATTATATCTAAAACGTCTCTTAGTGGGCGGCTTTGAAAAAGTATTCACCATCTGCAAGAACTTTCGCAACGAGGATGCTGATACCTCCCATAATCCTGAATTTACCATGCTCGAAGCCTATCAATCCTATGTTGATTATACCACTATGATGGAATTGCTCGAGCAGGTCTATGAAAAATCATGTATCGCAATGAACGGCAGTACTCTGGTAAAAAAAATCTATCAGGGAGAGGAAGTAACTCTTGATTTTAAAGCCCCCTGGAAAAGAATGACCTTCATTGATGCGATCAAACACTACGCCAAGATTGATGTATCTCATATGAGTGAAGAGCACTTAATGAAGCTGCTCAGAGATTATCATCTGGAATGCAAAGGCACGTTTAGCTGGGGAACTGCCGTGCAGGCCCTCTTTGAAGTCCTAGTGGAAGATAAATTAATCCAGCCGATTCATATCATTGATCATCCCAAAGAAACGACGCCTCTGTGTAAAGCACATCCTCAGGATCCGAGGTTGATAGAACGTTTTGAATCCTTCTGCCTGGGCATGGAATTATCGAATGCCTACTCCGAACTCAACGACCCTATAATCCAGCGAAAACTACTTGAAGAACAAGCCAAAGAATTACGCGCCGGGTCAGATGAAGCCCATCCCATGGACGAAGATTTCCTCAACGCCATGGAATACGGCCTGCCTCCCGCCGGCGGATTAGGATTTGGCATTGACCGGATGGCCATCATTTTAACCGGCGTTGATTCCATCCGCGATGTCATTTTATTTCCTACCATGAAGCCGGTTGAGGATGAAAAGATTGGAAAAGAGAAATGATACCTAGCTTACTTGTACACCCTTCCTCTCTTATCAAAAATTCTTATTTTTATAATTTTATTCTGAAAATCAACATCAATAAGTGCCCGATAATCTCCTATACGTAGTTTATAGCCATCACCTTCAAAGTGTTCAAGATATCGAAAAGGATTTTCAGCAACCTCATCAAGTTTATCAAGAATTCTCTGCGCTAGGTTTGGGGGTAAGGTTTCAACATATTTAGCAGCTTTTGGATGCCAGCTAATCTGCCATATCATCGTAGAATACGTTTCTTTAAGTCCTCATGGTTAATATATTCAGAATCCGGAGTTGCACGTGCTTCTTTCAATAGTTTTTGAGCATAGCCAGTTAATTTACCTTCTTGCGAGAGAATATGTTTTATCACTGCCATGTCTCGTTTCAGTTCTTCCATATCTTCATGCATATGGCCCATTGCAACTTCACTCATAACAGTATGGATATTACCATTATTTAAAAATCTTTTTGCTTATTTTGACCTAAAAATAAAAGTGTGGGCGGCAGGGTTCGAACCTGCGTAGGCACCGCGCATAAGTGGCTTTGCCCCTTATCAACCCCAGAGCTTCGCTAAAATAATTATCACTTCAAACTTAAAAATATAAAGTTTGGAGGAAGTTAGCATTCTTTATCATCAAATGGTTCTAGCCAAAGTGCAGCGTAAATTCTCTCTGCAATAACATCCACCTGTTCTTTTTTAGCAGTCCGTAGTAGCGTAAATGCTTTAGGTTCGAGTTGGCATTTCCAATTCTCAGCATCTCTTCGCTCATCAAGAGTCGTTCCTAAATCCTCCACTTTCATAGACAAGTCCACCACTCCTCTTAGTTCTGATTCCTTCACTTCCACTTCATAGTCATTACCCCGCACAACAAATGGTCCAGTATACAACTGGTCTGGAATTCCAAACTCCAATAAAGCTCGATGTGAATTGCTAAATTTGCTGATTTTACCTCCAATAATTAAGGAAGAGTTATTTCCCACATATCCCCAATCAAATTCTCCCCCAGATACTGCTAGTCTTGCAAAATATCCTTGCAAAAATGAGTGAAAAGCATCTTTAAATGGAACATGGTAAGTATAACATTCAATCAATGTATCCCAGTCTATTATAATTCCCATAAAAATGGTGCGGACGGCAGGGTTCGAACCTGCGTAGGCACTAAGCCAATGGGTATCTTCTGGACCTAGTAATTATCTTTAGCAACCAGCCTAAGCCCATCCCGTTTGGCCACTCCGGCACATCCGCGGTAGAGATAAACTGGGTTCATTCTTTTTTATATCTTTCTGTCTAAAAGTTAGCTTCCCTCCACCCCAACGTTTATAAACTTTCCAGTGCTGCTTAATACAAAAGCAGGTGATAGCGTGGACGTAAAGAACCTATGGGACTGGCTCAGTGGAAATACTCCAAAATCAGTCCCTAAACCCATTCAAACTCCCCTCGCACCAGTCGCAGGCATCGCCACCGAAGCAACGACGTCCAAAAAACTAGGGCATGGTGTTGTCCTCTTCATTCTCATCAACAGTATCCTAGGTAGTTCTCTCTTCTACCTTCCTAGCTTGGGTGTTATTGCCTCGGGCTCAGCCTCCATCATCGCCTGGGTAGTGCTCTTCATTCTGGCTTCTTTTATGATGCTCTACGTAGGAGAACTGGTAACCTTACATCCCACTTCTGGAGGAACGTATGAATTTACCAAGCTCGCCTATGGCCATTTTGGTTCATTTTTCGTCGGCTGGCTGATTTGGATTGCCGGTAATTTGGGAATGGCTTTAAACGTCACTGCCGCGGCGCAATATTTCATTCCTGAAACCAGTTCAGCTGCTTTTATTCTGCAGATTATTTTCGTGGTTATTTGGATCGTTGTTCTTAATTTCATGGCCTATCGAGGGATTGATGCCGGCGCTACCATGCTAGTCGTCTTTGGAGTCATCGCAGTTATCGTAGTACTATTCATGATTATTCCCTCATTCATCGATCTTCCTGGTTTACTTGCCGGTCACCTAGGAACAAAATTTGACCCTAATTTTATCAGCCCTTTCTTCCAGCAGCAAGGAATTGGTATTCTGGCCTATCTTGGACTCACTCTATTTATCATCAGTGAAGCCTTCTTTGGCTTTGAAGCGGTCAGTTATATGGCCAATGAAGTGAAAGAGCCGCGAAAATTGCATCGCACCCTTCTCGCCGGGATTATTATCTGCGGGGTGATAATGACTCTCTACATCTTGAGTTCCCTGGGAACGGTCACTCATCAGGATTACATTACCAATTCCCGTCCCTTTGCCGTTCAGGCTCTGAATACTTTAGGTAAAACCGGGGAGACCTTGGTTGTCTTCGGCATGTATTTGGTGATAGTGGGAGCAGCTGCCGCCTGGCCCATTACCGGCTCTCGCTTAATACAGGCCATGGCCAGTGATAAATTGTTCATCAAGCAGCTCGCTGCCCTTCATCCCAAACATAAATCACCCTACAAAGCAGTTTTTTTCCAGACCATCATTATATTTGCCTTCACCTGGCTGATTTTTCGCGGCTATACTGCCGGCTGGACCGATCCCTATCGGGTCATGTACTTGATTTACGTCTTGTTAAGTTTGCTAGTGCTTTGTTTAGTGCTCTTAACCGTCCCGGTGCTACGAAAAAAAGAAGCCCATTTGGAACGCCCTTTTACCGCTCCCTTTGGAAAAGTTGGTCCCATCATTCTCGTTATTATCTTCTTAGTATTAATCGGCAACTGGATGGCAATTGAGGGAGGTTCAGCTAAGTCTATCCTACAAATTGCCGCTTCCTTTGTTATCTTAGGATTTCCCTTTTACTTCATGGTGGAAATGTTTTACAACCCTAAAGCTATCGTCACCATGAATGAACGTTTATCCTCAACCGTGGTTATATTTGAAAAAATATTCTTTCCCTACAGCATCCGCAACCAGCTCTTGAAAGATATGGGCGATATTCGTGGAAAAGTCATTTTAGAATTTGGCTGTTCTTCCGGAGTGTTAACGAAACGGCTGGCCCCTTTGGTGACAGAAAAAGGCCGCATCTACGCAACAGATATATCGCTCAGTAAAGTAGAAATGGTGCAAAAAAGCACCTCCCACTTTTCTCATGTCAGTGTTCATCATCATCCCCATTTGGACGATTTTAAACTGCAGCTCCCGCAGAAAGTAGATGGAGTTATTTCCGTGGGCATGTTATCCTATATGCAGCACCCCCAGCAAATGTTAACTTCCTTAGCTCAGCACGTCAAGCCTGGAGGCGAAATCGTCTTTTTAGATTACGACAAATTCTTTTATGTTATTCCCAACATTGAATGGATTCAAAGCGATGCTCACTTGAGAGACATATTTACCAAAGCCGGATTTAAAGTAGAGATTGTACGAAAACGAGGCTTGCTCTGGCAGTATATAATTATTAATGGAGTAAGGATTTAATTAAATAAATTTCTTCTTTAAAAAATCCAACAGCAATCTTTTTATATCCTTCTTCCCATTTTCACAGTCCATGAACATTTTCCTGTGCTGTTCCAAACATTTCTATCATAAGCTCCCTCCCTACATCCAAGAACTCGAGCATCTTGGCCACACTATCACGGTCCCTAACAGCTATGAGCATCCCTTCAAAGAAGAGGAGATGAAACAGCAGGGAAAAGAAGGTCATATCATCTGGAAATCGAATATGTTGCGACAGCAAGCACTCAAAGTCCAAGCCAACGATGCCGTTCTGGTGTTCAACTTTGAGAAGAACGGTCAGCCAAATTACATTGGCGGCGCCACCTTTCTCGAAATCTTTAAAGCCTTTGAACTAGGCAAGAAAATTTATCTTTTCAATCCCATACCCGACAACATTTTCAAAGACGAATTAACTGCTATAAATCCGGTAGTACTGTACGGAGAATTAAGCCATATAAACTTAATCATCTCTTCTTCGAAATCTTATTCACTTTCGCCAAGTCGTCAATAATATCCGAAGCAATAAAAGCATATCCCTTTTTCTTCTTGAGCAGCTGGTCGGCAATGAACCCATTGATATAGGATGCTGCCACTGCGCTCTTAAACAAATCCTGGCTCTTGGCTAAAAATCCGACACACAGGCCAGCCAGCACATCACCGGTTCCTGCTTTGGTCATTCCTTGATTACCTGTTCGATTATAGGCAATCTTGTTGCGGGAGATGATGATATCCGTCGGCCCTTTCACTAAAAGCACATTGTCATTTTGCAGAAAGTATCGCAAATTACCCTGTAGTATTTCGGCTTTCTCTTTCACGTTGCTTTCTTTCAGCTTGGGCAGCAGAAAATCCTTCCCGCTGTTAATAAGCATAAGTTCCAGCTCTCGTTCATGAGGAGTAAGGATGGAATTGCTGAAGTCCCGGAACGACAGCGTTTTCAAAGCATCAGCGTCAATCACTTTTGGCTTCTGGCATTTTCGGATAAAATAATGGCAGAATTTATCCGCTTTCAGCGTGATGCCATTCCCGATCAGCACCGCATCAAATCTATCAGCATATTTGACCAGCTCCTTGGCTTCTTTGACGCTTAAAGAATTCCCCCGTAATTTAGTGGTTATCAAATCCGGGCTGTAGCGATTGATCGCCCACGCCACTTTCTCCACGGTAGCGATAGTAACGCTGTCGCATCCCGCCCGCAGTGCTCCCAAGCCAGCCAAGGTGACCGCCCCGACATATTCAGTTGAACCCCCAATAATCAGGGCATACCCATTTTCACCTTTATGAGAGGTTTTCTTCCTCTCCATCAATTTTTTGACTTGGTTGAAGTTCATGGTGCCAGCCTGCCTAGGGTTATCTACTTCTTTTTGGCTTTATATACCTTTGTAGTAATCCTCGGGTGAATAAAGGCTATTTTTAGCCTTTCTTTATAAAGGTAACGAAAAAATAGCCTGTAGTTTATAAATAGGTCAATTTGCTGCTGCGCCAGGTCATTTTTCAGCGAAGAAAACCTTTTAAAGAAGCCTCCTAACCCTTCATTTCATGGCCCTGTAGCTTAGCCTGGTAGAGCGCTGCTCTTATACGGGTGCGATCTACTCATAGCATCCAGAAGTTAAGCAGAGGTCCCGAGTTCAAACAGCGTCGCTACCCTGGGAAGCAGTCAAGTGCCATTTGATAATGGCACGAAATATCCAAGAGAGTAACGACGCCTGACAGTCTCGGCAGGGCCACTTTTTTTTGAATGAAACCGGTGAAATAAAGTAAATTATAATTCTGCTTCTAATCCCAGAAAGAAATGCAAAATAGTGGTCTTATTTCTCTTCTTAAATCATTGCGCATCGGCCTGGCAAGGCCGTATGATAGCCACTACACTACAGCCGCATCAAAACTCCCAAAACGGCAGATTCTTAATAAAGTTTATTGTTTTGGAAAAACTTCATCTCAAACAAAAACTTAATAAAGTAACCCTCTGATAACCTTCTATCCCCCCTTAGTTTAGCGGCTAGAACACTCGGCTGTAGCAGTGGTTAGACAATATCGTCTTTGGGACGTGTGAATGACAAACCATCAGCCTGTGGGTACCGAGGAATCCCCGGTTCGAATGTTAAACCCCGTTTAACACACCAGAAAAACGGAGTTTTTCAGAGTGTCTGGGAGGGGGGACTTTTTTTATTATCTTGGTTATACCACGGCTTGCTATGCCAAAATCTCAAAAATTAACCAAAAAGTTAATAAAATCGGGCAGCTTTGAAAAAAAAATGATAAGCGAACAAATAATCTGTATATCCAAGAAAGAGTATGAAGGAATGAAAGAAACTATAGAATTGTTGCAAGATCCACAAATATTATCACAAATTCTGGAAAGTGAACAGAATATTAAAGCTGGTAAAATAAAGAAATTTGAATATTAGTAAACCTGATGCGAACCAACCGCTTCACCTCATTTAAATATATTCCTACCCCTTCATCTTTCAATGCAGCACTCTAGAGTGTCTTCCTGAGCCAAAAACAGCACTTGACACCAACCAGAGTAAACTTTGAAGCGCAGTACACAAACTCAAAATTTTAGAAACCTTTATAAATAAACCGCAGTTTTAGCTCACAGCATGGCCCGGGTATTTTCTACATATACTTATTGATGTCAATAATAAGATAGTAGGCTATACTCAATACCAAAAAAGCTGCCCTGGTGGTGTAGTGGCCTAGCATGAAGCCCTGTCGAGGTGTGCAGAACACCGGTGAAAGGCTTCGACCCGGGTTCGAACTCTACCAAGAATGAAAATCCCGGCCAGGGCGCATGGGCCGGTAGCTCAGCCTGGTAGAGCGCTTGACTTTTAAGAAAGCAAGCAAAGTTATCAAGCGGTCGTGGGTTCGAATCCCTCCCGGCCCGCTCATAATCATATACCCAACATGGCATTTGACATCAGCAAACATAACTTAGTACCGAAACATACTAAAGTAAGTGATTCTGAAAAAGCCAAGCTCTTTGAAAAATATCTCATTGGGGCCAGAGAACTTCCCAAAATTATGAAAGATGACCCCGCTATTGCCAAGTTGAGTCTCAAAGGAGGGGATATCGTCAAGATTGAGCGTGCCAGTAAAACCGTCGGAATGACCACTTATTATCGGGCGGTGGTTGAGGAATAAGCATGGACAAATCAATTCTCATCAAGCGATACTTTGAAGAAAAGAAATTTGTCGAGAGCAACATCCAATCTTTTAACTTCCTTCTGGAGAAAGGCCTGCAGGAAGTCATCGAAGAGAACAAAGAAGCAGAGCCGACTATCATCCCCCACAACATTGAAAAATTCAAGATACGGTTTGGGCGCCTTACTGTCGGGAAGCCGGAAATAACCGAAGCCGACGGAAGCAAACGGGCGATTTTTCCCATGGAAGCCCGTCTGCGCAAGATTTCCTATAATGCCCCCATCTTTCTGGAGATCAGCACCTATATTAATGATGTCCAGCGGGAAAATTTTATTGCTGAAATTGGAAAGCTTCCCATCATGTTAAAGAGCAAATACTGCAATTTATCAGCTTTAAGCCGGGAAGAACTCATCAAAAAAGGGGAAGATGCCTCTGATCCCGGCGGATATTTCATCATCAACGGGACTGAAAAAGTCATTGTGAACGTCGAAGACCTTTCTGCCAACAATTTCATGGTCAGCGAAGAATCGCCCGGGCAGTTTACCGGCAAATTCTTCGCCGCTCGCGGCTCCTATAAGATACCCCATGAGATAGAACGGAAAAAAGACGGCATTTATTATGCTACTTTCACCCGCATTAAAGCCATGCCTTTAATCATCATCCTCAAAGCCTTAGGGCTGGTGAAAGATGAAGACATCATGAGAACGGTCTCAGATGAAACCAACCATGAAGAGGTTATTCTTAACCTGTTTGAATTCGTCAGCATCAAAACTCAGGATGATGCTATTGATTATATCGGAAAGCGCATCGGCATCGGCCAGGCGAAGGAAATTCGGATGGAGCGCACTAAAGAAATTTTAGATAAATACTTGCTGCCCAACATCGGTATAGAGACCAGCGATCGCCTGATCAAAGCCAAGAATCTCTGTAAGATGCTCAAGAAATACATCGAAGTGTGCAATAAAACCCGCAGTCCTGATGATAAAGATCATTACATGAATAAGCGGGTGCGCATGAGCGGGGACTTATTGCTAGACTTATTTCGGGTCAATTTTAAGGTCCTGATTGGGGATATTTTATACAACTTTCAGCGGATAATCAAACGTGGGAAATTACCTTCCATCCGGGTCATCATTCGTGATAAGCTCTTGACTTCACGCTTGTATTCCGCGATGGCCACTGGGGAATGGGTTGGCGGTCGTCAGGGTATTTCACAGAGAATGGATCGCTCTAATTTTCTGGCCATGATTTCCCAATTACAGAAAGTTATCAGTCCTCTTTCCAGTGCCCAGGAAAACTTTGAAGCCAGGGCTCTTCATTGTACTCATCTTGGAAGATTATGTCCTATTGAAACTCCCGAAGGAACCAACATTGGTTTGCGTAAAAATCTCGCCATGCTCTGCTCGGTATCTCAAGGAGCTGACGAACATGAAGTGCTGGAAAAAATAAAAGCTTTGGGGTTAAAAGAAGCAGTATATTAAAACTAAAAATGGCCGACGTCTATCTTAATTCAAAGTTTATCGGAACCGTTGAAGATGGAATACTCTTTGTTGAAGATATCAAAGACCTGAGACGTAAGGGCATTTTATCAGAAGAAGTAAATGTTCGTTTTGACCCGGTGGTAAAAGAAGTGTATCTGCTGTGTGATCAAAGTAGGGCTCGTCGTCCATTAATTATTGTGAAACAAGGAAAGCCCCTGCTTACGCAGAAGCACGTTGATCAATTAAAGAACGGCGAAATTACCTGGTCTGATTTAGTAAGGCAGGGAGTCGTCGAATATCTTGATGCCGGCGAAGAAGAAAACGCCTTAGTTGCCTACCAGGAAGAAAACCTCACCCCTGAACATACTCATTTAGAAATAACTCCTGGTTCTATCACTGGAGTGACCACCGCTTTAGTCCCCTTTGGAAATTATAACCAATCTTCTCGTCTTATTATTGGAAGTAAAAACCAAAAACAAGCCCTGGGCTTTTATGCCGCTAACTACCATCTGCGCATGGATATGGATGCTAACATTCTTCATTACCCGCAATTTCCCTTGGTTAAAACCAAAATTCATGAAGTGGTAAATTACCATGAGCACCCCTCTGGTCAGAACATGATTGTTGCCGTCATGTGTTATGATGGGTATAATATGGAAGATGGTGTTATTCTCAATCAAGCATCGGTTGAACGTGGTTTGGCTCGCAGTACCTATTTTAGGCCGGTAAGTGCCGAAGAATTGCGCTATTCCGGCGGACTGGTCGATGAGATTTCCATCCCTGATAAAGATGTCAAAGGCTATCGGAGCGAGCGTGATTACCGCTTCCTGGAAGGCGACGGCATTATTTATCCCGAAGCTAAAGTTGAAGATGGCGATGTGGTCATTGGAAGAACCAGCCCGCCTCGTTTCTTAAGCAGTTTAGATGAATATAATTTTTCTGCTGCCATCCGCCGGGAAAGTTCTCTCTCCTTAAAGCATGGTGAGAATGGCGTTGCTGATTTCGTGGTCATTACCGAGAACGACGAAGGAAATCGATTAGTCCAGGTGCGTTTGCGTGAAGAGCGCATTCCTGAAATTGGCGATAAATTCACCAGCCGCCATGGGCAGAAAGGAGTAACTGGCATTTTAATCCCCCAGCAGGATCTTCCTTTCTCTACCTCCGGCATTATTCCTGACCTCATTTTTACCCCTCATGGTATCAGTTCCCGGATGACCATTTCTCATTTAATAGAACTCCTGGGCGGAAAAGTCAGCGCTTTAGCCGGCCGCCTAGTCGATGGAACTCTGTTTGAAGGGGAAAAAGAAGAAGACTTACGTGCCGAGTTGCTCAGCCTCGGCTTTCGGGAAGATGGTTTGGAAACTTTTGTTGATGGCAGGACCGGAAAGCAAATGTTCGCTAAGATTTATGTCGGGAACATGTACTATCTTCGCCTGCGCCACATGGTCGCCAATAAATTACAATCCCGCGCCCGGGGCCCGATTCAGCTGCTTACCCGCCAGCCTACCGAAGGGAAAGCCAAAGAGGGGGGATTGCGTCTGGGTGAGATGGAAAAAGATACTTTTATTGCTCACGGTGCGTCCCTGCTCTTGAAGGAACGTTTCGATTCCGATAAGATAGTCCTTCCGGTCTGTGAAAAATGCGGATTAGTCGCCGTGGAAGACCAGTATAAGAGCCGCAAGTACTGCCTCATGTGCGGTGAGGATGTCGCTATTAATTTCATAGAATTAAGTTATGCCTTTAAGCTGCTGCTGGACGAATTCCGCAGCCTGGGTATCTACCCCAAATTAAACCTAAAAAACAAATACTGATGTGATGCTGCATGGTTAACGTACACAAAAAAATTGAGAGCATTTCCTTCGGTTTTTTTACCCCTAAACAGGTCGTAGATTTAGCAGCCTGTAAAATAGTAACTCCGGAATTGTATGACCGCGAAGGATATCCCGTCGATGGCGGTCTGATGGACATTCGCCTAGGTGTTATCGATCCCGGATTACGATGTAAGACCTGCGGTGGAAAGCTGAAAGAATGTCCCGGTCATTTTGGGTACATTGAATTGGCTCGTCCCGTTATTCACATTAAATTTGTTCGCCAGATTTATGATATGCTCAAGTCCACTTGCCGCCATTGTTCACGCATCTTGATTCCTGAAATAAATCTCAAGAAGTATCTTTCTCTGCTCGAGAAAGATAATGAAGATGAAGAATTTGAAGCTCGTCGTCGGAAAGTAAAAGATATTATCAGCCGTTCAAAAATAAAAGATAAATGCCCCCACTGCGAAAAAAAGCAAGAAAAAATTAAGTTAGAAAAGCCCTACAATTTTTATGAAGCTGAAATGCGTCTTACCCCTATTGACATTCGTGCTCGTCTAGAAAAAATTTCTGATTCTGATTTGGAAATATTTGGAGTGAAGAAAGGATTTAGGCCTGAAGGAATGATCTTAACCGTGATCCAAATTCCACCAGTCACCATGCGTCCGAGTATTACCCTTGAATCAGGAGAGAGAAGTGAAGATGATTTAACCCATAAGCTGGGAGACATTGTGCGTATCAACCAACGGTTGTTTGAAAACATCAATGCCGGAGCCCCTGAAGTTATCATCGAAGATTTATGGGATCTGCTGCAGTATCATGTTACCACTTTTTTTGACAATGAAGTACCTCAATTGCCTCCTGCTCGTCATCGGGGCGGACAGATTTTGAAAACCTTATCTGATCGTATCAAGAGCAAGGAAGGCCGCATCCGTCATAATTTGGCCGGGAAACGGACTGATTTTTCTGCCCGTACCGTCATCAGCCCCGATCCATTGATTCACTTAAATGAAGTTGGCGTTCCTAATATCATCGCCATGGCCCTTACTATTCCCGAGCGGGTAACTGAATGGAACAAAGACTATTTGCGCAAGTTTGTCGAGAACGGCCCTAAAAAATATCCCGGCGCTAATTACATCATTAAGCCCGATGGCAAGAAGAAAACCATTACTGCTGAAACCCGGGATGAGATTCTAGAAGAACTGAACATCGGATATACCGTCGAGCGCCATTTGATGGACGGAGACATCGCCTTGTTTAACCGGCAGCCTTCCTTGCACCGGATGAGCATGATGTGCCATAAAGTGAGGGTTCTACCCGGCAATACCTTTCGCCTCAATCCTGCGGTATGTAATCCCTATAACGCTGACTTTGATGGGGATGAAATGAACCTGCATATTCCTCAGACTGAAGAAGCCCGCGCGGAAGCGCGGATTTTGATGCTGGTAGAAACCCAACTGATCAGCCCTCGGTATGGCCTTAGTGTAGTAGGCTGTATCCACGATGGCATTACCGGCAATTACCTGCTTACCAAAGAGTTAGTTTTATCTCGGCAAGAAGCGGTCGATTTATTGTATGCTTGTGGAGTAACGGACGTTTCTTCCTTGCCGAACAAGGAGAAGATTGATGGAAAAGAAGTATTTTCCGTCTTGCTGCCATCGGACTTTAATTTTGTAGGGAAAGATAAAAGCGGCAATGAAGTCCGGATCGTGAACGGCGCACTCAAAACCGGCGTGATGGATAAATCCAACCTTGGCCAGGAAAGCGGATTAATGCTCCGAAATATCTATGAAAAATATGGGGCAGAATACACCGCTGATCTTTTGGGAAGAATTTCCCGCCTGGGTATTGTTGTTCTTGTTCGCCGTGGGTTTTCCATTGGCATAGCAGATATGGACTTATCTCCTGAAACTAAAACGGAAATCCGTTCGATTATTGAGAAAGCGGAAGAAGAAGCTCATAAGCTGATTGAAACCTATTATGCTGGTAAACTGGAGCCTCTTGCCGGAAGGAGCATTGCTGAAACACTGGAACTGCGTATTTTAGAAGCCCTTAACCGTGCTAGGAACAAGAGCGGAGACATCGCCATGCGTCAGGCTCATGACAGTGCCGCTATTACCATGGCCCGCTGTGGTTCGCGGGGTAATCCCTTAAATATTGCTCAGATGACCGCCGTGGTAGGACAGCAGTCCTTGCGCGGAAAACGAATTGAAACTGGTTTTAAAAACCGGACCTTGCCTTACTTCAAGCAAAATGATGTCAGTCCGGAAGCAAGAGGATTCGTACGAAACAATTTCAAAAGCGGATTATTACCTTACGAATTTTTCTTTGGCGCCATGCTTGGCCGTGACGCTCTGATGGATACTGCGCTCAGAACTCCTAAATCCGGATACCTTTACCGGCGGTTATCCAATGCCATGCAGGACTTAAAAGTGGAATACGATGGCACCGTTCGTGACGCCAGCGGTAAAATCGTGCAATTTGCCTTTGGTGAGGACGGATTAGATGTTTCCAAGACTATCAATGGGGCTATCGATATCAAAAGAATTGTACATCAGGTCCTTGAGGAAGAAAAATGAAATCAGATGAAATAATTGATAGTTACGCGGAACAATTGTCCCCGCTCCTGCTTCAGGAAATAAAAGGGGCCCTGCCTGGGACTATCAGCAAAGAAAAAGCAGACCTGATCGTAGAGCGGGTGAAGGCTATTTTTGCCGGAGCTAAAGTGAATGCCGGTGAATGTGTCGGGTTAGTCAGTGCCGAAAGTATCGGCGAGCCGGGAACTCAGATGACACTGAATACTTTTCACTTTGCCGGGGTTTCTGAGATGAACGTCACTACTGGTTTGCCCAGGATTATTGAGATTTTTGATGCCCGGAAAGAGATTAAAACCCCCATGATGGAAGTTTATCTGAAAGATTCCTACAACACCTTGGAACACGTGAAGAAATTTGCCGCTAAGATCAAAGAGACCATTTTTGGAGAGCTGGTAGAAGAATACTCCCTCAATATTTTTGACCAGACCCTGACTATTAAGCTGAATCCGGCATTGTTGGAAGATTACAGCCTCAGCGGAAAAGAATTGGTGAAACTGTTCAAGCTAAAAGCAAAAGGGTTTACCATGGACGCCACTGACACCGAGATCAAGTTCATTCATAAAGGCAAATCAGAAGAATTAAAAGAATTATACCATCTCAAGGAAAAAATCCGGGAAGTTAAAATGAGAGGCATTAAAGGCATTAAGCAGGTCCTTCCCGTAAAACGAGGGGAAGAGTACATCGTGCTTACTGCCGGCACCAACCTTAAAGAAGTATTATCACTGGAAGAAGTGGATGGAAGCCGGACTTTTTGCAACGACGTCCATGAAATTTATTCCGTTTTGGGAATTGAAGCTGCCCGGCAGGCCATTATGAATGAAGTCTATCGAGTTATTGAAGCTCAGGGCCTGAACATCGATATTCGTCACGTCATGCTCGTCGCTGACATCATGTGCGCGTCGGGAATCATGAAAGGGGTTACTCGGTATGGGGTTGTGAGTGAAAAAGCCAGCGTTTTGGCCCGAGCCAGCTTTGAAACTCCTATTAAGCACTTGATTAATGCCGCCCTCGAGGGAGAAGTCGATCATCTCACTTCCGTCGTTGAGAACGTCATGATTAACCAGCCGGTGCCCTTGGGGACCGGGCTGCCCAGCTTGATAACGAAGATGAAATAAAGAGATATCAAGAAATATAAAGAAATAGTAAGGCGATAAAGACCATGGCAAAGAAAAAAGATGTAGGAGAAGAATTGAAGGTACTGCGGCAGAAGGTGCAGGACGGAAAAGCGATTGTCGGAAAAGAGCGGGTTTTAAAACAGCTCAAATCGGGAACGCTCAGCAAAGTTTTCCTTTCCAGCAACTGTCCGGAGAAGGTTAAAGAAGATATCCAGTATTACGCCCAGTTGGCTAAAATTCCCGTGATTGAGTTGGAGCAGAATAACGTTGAGCTCGGTCTTTTCTGTAAAAAGAACTATTTCATTTCCGTCGTTGGATCTATCGGGGAGTAAAGTGAGAGGGCTTAAACTCAGTCAGGAAAACTTAGGGTTATCCTCTTTCTTGGAAAGGATAACTCGTACCCAGGTAAAAGACTGCTTTACCGAAGATGATACGATTTATGTGGTCGTCGAACCTGGGCAGTTGGGCAAAGTAGTAGGAAAAGGCGGCTCCAATATTCATCGTATTCAAGAGGAACTGCATAAACGGGTGCGGGTTATTGAGTTCCGTGAGCACCTTGCCGATTTCATCAAAAACATTATTTACCCTCTGACCGTGCAGGAGATTGTAGAAGAGAGCGGCTCAGGCTCCGTAATTATCAGGGATTCCAATAAAAAAACAAAAAGTTTATTAATAGGAAGGGATGGCAAAAACCTAGCAGTCATAAATCGGATGGTGAAACGGTTTTTCAACACCGAAGTTAAGGTAATGTAAAAAGGATAATACTATGGGATCAAAATCAAAAGGCTTAGGCGCGGGGCGAAAACTTCGCAAGCGCAGAAACGGCTTTAAAAAAGCCAATCGCACCAAGCTTAAGAAAAAGGTAGATCCGCTCAGCGGAGCTTCTCAAGCTAAAGCCATCGTCCTTGAAAAAGTGCAGGTAGAAGCGAAACAGCCCAATTCCGGCATGCGAAAATGCGCCCGGGTTCAATTAGTCAAAAATGGAAAACAAATCACTGCTTTCATGCCTGGCGATGGCGCTCAAAAGCTCATTAACGAACACGATGAAGTCATTATTGAATGCATCGGCGGAAAGATGGGCCGTGCCAAAGGCGACTTGCCCTGTATCCGCTGGCAGGTCATTAAAGTGAACGATCAAAGTTTAGATGCTTTATTAAAAGGGAAACTGGAGAAAGCAAGACGATGAGCGAGATCAAATTTTTCAACCGCTGGACTGCGGATAAAGTTACTGTCTCTGACTTGGGGCTGGTCAATTACATCACCATCGCTCCTAAAATTTTTCCCAAGACCGGAGCGCGCTATGCCGGCAATCGCTTTCATAAATCCCAAACTTTCATTGTAGAACGGTTAGCCACCAAGCTCATGAATTCCGGGCATAAAAGCAAGAAACATTTTATGAGTTCCGGGCACAACAGCGGAAAAAAAGATATTGCTTTGAAAGTCGTTGAAAAAGCCCTGGCCAAAGTGGAAGGAAAGCTGAAACAAAATCCACTGGCAGCCTTAGTCAAAGCTATTGAAAATGCCGCTCCTCGGGAAGAAGTCATTGCCATTGAATACGGCGGCGCAAGATATCCCAAATCCGTCGATGTAGCACCCCAGCGCCGGGTTGATTTGGCTTTGCGTAATATGACTCAAGGCGCCTATCAAAAATCTTTTAATAAAAAAACCAAGATTGAAGATGCTTTGGCTGATGAAATTATCGCTGCCGCCCAGTGTTCTGCGCGCAGTGCTGCTGTTTCTAAGAAACGAGATTTAGAAAGGCAAGCAGCCAGTAGTAAGTAAATTATCCGATTATTAGTTTGGTGAAGAAGACTCCGCACGAAGTGCGGGGTTGAATTCACCCATGCCAAAGGCATCAAGCTTCGTTTGACTTTTATCTTCCATTTTT
>Ga0066347_111_pt1 | contig 29824 bp, 35 predicted proteins | sample RifGroA2_FD_59265 | JGI IMG/M metagenome (GOLD analysis project Ga0066347, IMG submission 59265) | Archaeon GW2011_AR9 | reverse complement strand
GTCTCTTTATCAAGCGCTGCGAAAAGCAGGACAACTGAGTGATGCTATTCCGGATTCTCTGAATTATAAGAGCTTGCGGACACCGGAACATTTTATTAGAAAAGTAATTGAGGTCTATCCTATTTTTGAGGGGAGTATTAAAACTGCGGCAAGAGCTATGGGACATAGCGAATATGTATTTCGTAAATATTGGCATAGAAATGGGTTTATTACCCGGCCTAATGGGGGCCATGATTATGATCTGTGGAAAGGTTCTAGAGGGGGGATAGATTATGGTTATTTAGGAGAAGCGATGGCAAAAAGAATGAAAAAGAGAGGTTTAATTCAGGAAAAGAATATGGTAATTGGTGGCATTGTAATAAAACCGGGTGACAGTTTAGATTATGATGATGCCTGTGATCATTTTGGGATATTATCTGGTGAAGAATTAGATGATCTCATTAAAGATAAATCTTATTTACTAAGGGGTGTTGGGGAACACCGCATAGATAGACTGAGTGCCTTGTATTTAGCTGCTCTATCTCCTACGATTGGTTTAAGATCAGTTGCTTATAATCTTGTTGCCGTGGTGTTGGGTATTAGTCTTGATGAAACCGATAAAATTCTGAATAAGGGTGGTATTACCAGAAATCCTGATTTTGGTTATCCAGAAGATTTGTTACGAAAAAGAATATTTAACCCCACTTTTGGATTTGCGTTGAAACACCTAGATATTTGGTAGTTTTTTCTCAGAGTAACTTACTGTATATTCCCCATTTTTTTCTTTTCTCCTTTTTTTTTCCGTTACCTTTTAATACTAGTTTTTAACATCAGGGGTATATGGCAACCTGTGAGATGTGCGGACGTACGGGAGACATCGTAACCGCAGAAATAGAAAGTGTTGACCTTAAAGTATGTATGACCTGTGCCAAGCACGGAACGATTAAAAAACGCAGTGTTGGCAGTAATCCTTCCCTCCATTCATCACGGCCACCCATCAAAGAAGTACCCGAATTTTCCATCGTCCCCCATTACGCCGCCCTCATTCATGCCGCCCGTGAATCCAAAAAAATGACTCAGGAAGACTTCGCCAAGTTCCTGCAAGAGAAAGAAAACCTCGTTGCCAAATGGGAACAGGGTACATTAAAACCAAATCTTGACACCGCTAAAAAAATAGGCAAAGTACTCAATATCAATTTAATCGAAAAAGAAGAAATGAGCGACAGTTCTCCCGTGCGTTCCAAGAAACAGGACGAATTCACCTTAGGTGACTTTGTGAAGATTAGGAAAAGGAATTAAATTCTCAACCAAAAAGTTTAAATAGATAATTATTATTTATAATAAAAATAATAAAATTAACAATGGTGGTGTAAAAATGGGAACACTCTCTGTTTCAGTACCCGATGATTTAAAAGTACAAATGGAAGAATTAGATGAAGTAAATTGGTCAGCAGTAGCTCGTAAAGCCTTTGAAGAAAAAGTTAAAGAGGTAGAATTCGTGCGGAGTATTGTCAAAAAAAGCAAATTAACTCCTCAAGATGCAGATGAAATAGCAACCAAAATCAATAAGAGTATGGCTCGGAAATTCAAAGGGATATTATCATGAGGAAGGTGAAGATGATTTTTATCGAAACTTTATATATGCACACGATGGCGGCTTTTTTCGCTTCACCGATCCAGCGAGAAATAAACGAGAACATCATCGAGCTCTGGCAACATATAAATCAGTCTTACCACCGTATGAGAAAGATGTTCAGAGGCGCTCTCGTCTAGAAAAAGAAGGACCCTAAAAAGAACGTCACCATCCCCAGCACCATCCCTCCCAGTACATCCCAGTAATCATGCCGTCGTAAATGGATGCGTGAATACCCCACCAACAATGCAATGAATCCCAGCACTACTTTCAAATAAACCCCTCCCAGCGTCATAAAAGTCAACGCTAAAAAAACCGCCCGTGCCGTATGCCAACTGGGAAACGATGACGCAATAATTTTCTCCATCCAGCTATGATACTCCCTTCTCTGTGGTCGATCCTTGAAGTACACCGACCGAATCAGCACCACCACCATTCCCGTCAAGAGAAAACCGAACAGCAACCGCAGAAAAAGAGCCATTTCCTGCAATCCCAGTACCACCAGCAGGACGAGAGAATACAGCACCCCTCCTCCCAGCGGTGAAATATCCTTGAAAAACTTATCTACAATTGTAGGTATCAGTTGAGCCATGTTCAAAAATAAATCAACCCCGCGGTTACCACTATCCACACTATCATTCCCACCACCATCTGCCGGTCATGAATCACCAGTTCCGGCTGGCGGGCGATGATTGAACCAGTAATAATCAGATAAAAAAAGCGGAAGATGATAAACAACGCAAACGGCAAGGTATACAATAAACGATTGTACGGGCTTAAAAACGAATACAAGGCATAGGAAATAATCAGCAGCGTCGTGGACATGATCATCAGGGAATGAGTTAACGTTGTTGTATACTGCTCCAGCACCCTTCGAGTTGGCCCGGCCTGTTCTTTCAGCATCATCAAATCCCCCTGCCGTTTTCCTACTGATAAAAACAAAGAGAGAAAGAAAGGCACCAAAATCAGCCAGGGTGAAATAGTAACCTTAATTGCCACCGCTCCGGCAATCGCCCGAATAACAAACAGCGTTGCAATCGTTAGCACATCAACCAACACCAATCGTTTCAGCCAAAAAGTGTACAGCTGGGTTAACATAAACAGCGCCATAGCCAGATACACCACTGGCATCCCTGCTTTCCACGCCAAGTACATTCCTGCTAAAAACAACAGTATCGCCATCACCACCGCGGTAGAAATCGGTATAGTTCCGGCTGCTAATGGCCTTTTTTTTCGTTCCGGGTGAAGTCTATCCATTTTCCTATCAGCCAGGTCATTGATAATATACCCGGCTGAAGAGATAAAACAAAAAGAAAAAAACGTCAGCACTATAATATAAAATAAAGGAAAATGAAACAGATTTCCCGAAAAAAACAGCGCCAAGAAAACCACCAGATTCTTATACCACTGCTGTACCCGGATCAGGTGTAATACTTCAGCAATACGAAGCGTTACCGTCATAAGGTCGAGCCTCTGTAATATTTACTTTGAACAGACAGAGGGATGGCTCCTCCGGAGATGTCTGTCTTTGATAAATACAGCGAGAGGCGAGAAGACGGTAACGCTTCGACTTCAGAACGCTGAAGTATTACCCTTCGTCGAAGGTAGTCAGTAATCATTTTGGCATAAACATCCTATACCTGCAGGGTATATTCTTATTCTTAAATATAAACTCTTTCCTCCAAATCTCGTTATTTTCTGCTTCCACCTTACCAATAAAATTCTTTTTTTGCTCTAAACAAGCAGTATCTTCCACGAAGCACACCAAGTCGCATTCATTGAGATAGATAAGTTCATAGTCCTGCTGGTATCGCCGATACACTTCCGGCGCAAATTCCAGTCCGCTCAAGAGCGCTACCTTGTTTCCCGGTGCCAGAGACAGCAGTGCCGGATCAGAAGAGAGAATAGTGCCGTTGATAGAATACTGGGCCATAGCGGTAGTAATATCTTCTTGAAAGTCCGGTGTTTTCTCCTGATGCAGGTAGATCGGCAAAGGCATCAGCACCAATATCACGCCAATGATTACCAGAGCCCGTGGCTTCAGTAGGGGTGCAGTTTGCTGTTTCAGACGGCAATACAAAATATTTAAAGCAGAGGCGCTCATCATCGCCAGGAAAGGCAACGCACTCACCAAATATCGCACTTCCTTCCGCGGAACGGTCATAAAATAGAAAATCGTAAGTGCTGGTAGGAGAAAAATCAACCCTCGTGACGTCTTTTTCCATTGCTTTTCCTTGAAAAATAAATACAGGAAATAAAAGCTAAAGCAATAGATGAGATTAGGCAGAAAAAAATAAACGAAATAAAATGACCCTCCCGACCCATACAGCCAGGTAGCGGTTGTCACTATCCGGGACCCGCTCAGGAAAGGTTCCCAGGCGGAACCATACCTAAATTGATTAAACAACAGATAAGGAATAACGGGAATGGCAAACCCCCCTGAAAAAAAGAACAGAGTCCTGATTTTAGTGCGCACCGTTTCCCGTTCCGCTGCCCAAGCCACCAGCACTGCCGCAAAAAGGATACCTTGCGGAAAGCGGGTCATAAAGGAAAGCCCCAGTAATACACCCGCTGCTATCACTCGCACGGCGCTTCTCTTCTGTAAAACTAAGAATATCCCTCCCAATCCCAGCATCAGCGCCAGAGGATCAGAGAGTACTAAGCCCGTAAAGATGATAAACGTAGCCGTCAAGCTAAAGATCAGGGAACTCACTAACGCTACGGCGGGGTTAAATTCTTTCTCGGCAATTTTATACACCAGATAGACTGCTATGGTTGAAAATAATACATCCAGCCCCTTACCAACCAGAATAGGATTTAATCCCATTTTCCAAAGCGCTCCCAGCAGCAGTGGATGCACTAAAGGCCGAAAGGACTCCCAAAATCCCAGTTGTCCATGAGAAAAAATATATTTTCCCATTGCCACATACACCTGGCTGTCCCACCACAATGGATACTGTAAAGAAAGATAGAATATTCTCACCAGCACCGTTACTCCGATAACCAGGAGCAAGGGCTTTTTGGTACAATAAGCAACGGTCATATTAATCCATTTCATGTGCGGGAAGATATATTCTAAGAGTATGTTAAGAACATTCCGGCGACTGTTTCAGTGAAGCGCAGATTATTTCCTTCAATTGGTCTTCTTTCACCACCCCTTCATACTTGGTGTTATCGACGACAATCGTAGGATATTTAGTAATATTGAATTGAGAGATGGCAATCTCCACCATTGGCTCTTCCTGGCGCAGGTCCAGGTTGATGGGAAATACCAGCACTTGCTCTCCAAAAACACTTTTAAAATAACTCAGAACTGTCCCCTGGTTAGGGCAGGAGGAACACTCCTGGGTATAAAAATAAAGGATGGGGACTATATTCATGTCACATTTTTGCTTGCTTTCTTTCGCCAGCAGCCAGTATCGCAGGTTATCCAGCACATATCGCCTCTGGACAACTTGGTGCTGGCTGGAGGATACCTTGTTCTGCTCCTCAAAAGCAATCACCTCGCTGAGCGAGTCCGAAAGATCCTTGATGGTTTCTTTTAAGGTAGTGGTAAGCGTCGGACAGTTATTATAACTGCTGAAATAGTTCAGGTAGAGGTACTGCAGTTGCAAGCTTAGATATTTCACTTCCTGCTCTTGGTTGATATCTCCCAGGAGGGCGTATCGCTGGTTCTCAAAGATGAACCCTAAGGAGATCCCTAAAGAAAAAATAAGGAGCGTGATAACTCCCGCGATGATATACTTATCCTTGCTTATTTTCCTCCAGGGAAGGTCTTGATTTACCATTTTATCCGCTTGCTTTTTGAAAACTCAACTAAAGATAGTAATAAGATGATCCCCTTCAGCAGGTAATAGAAGGCGAAATAAGGGATGATGGGAATCCATCCAAAGCGGTTTATTTTTTCATTGGCATTTCGGTGCGCTTTATAGAAAAAAAATAAGCTGATCAGGAATAAGAACGCCACGATGTACCCCTTTTTAAAGTCAGCCAATAGGAGGGTCATCTTATCAAAGCGGAAGCGGATCTGCAACAGCAATGGCAGGTAATCCAGCTTCAGGAGCAGCAGGCTCTTCGTCCATCTCCCCAGGGGAATGAACAAGAAATAGGCTGCCAGGGTAATGCCGCTGAGCGCTAAAAAGTATCCCATAACATTCTTTGCCATCTGGATGATTCCGAAATCACCATAATGCCTGTTCCCAATAATTTCTTTATACTGGTGCAGGCAGATCATACTGCCCAGGTACCATCGTCGCCGCTGGCGGTAAAATGGCTTCAAGTCCTTCGGCGCCGTTGTGTACACGTATCCATCAAAGCAATGCTTGATGCGGTAATGGTACTTCTGCATGCGGTAGGCAATTTCCTGGTCCTCGGTAATGTTTTTTTCATCAAATCCACCTACCTTTCGAATGACAGATGTTCGGTACAGCGAGAACGGCCCCGGAGCAACGTATAAAGTATCCATCTGGCTGGAAATTCTGGCAATCAGGATAATGACTAAATATTCCAGCCACTGGATTTTCTGCAGTACATTTTGAGGCTGATACACTTTCATCGCCGGAGTGATAATCGCCAATTGAGGATCATTCTCTTTATAATAGAGAGCCAGCATCTTCGTCAAGGTCAATGGATCTACAAAAGAATCCGCATCCAGGCAGGCAAAAAATTCACCCTTCACCCGAGCCAAAGCCCGGTTGAGAGAAGCTGCCTTTCCTTGGTTCTGATGCGAAAGCAGTCGGAACTGAGGCTTATCTTTAATGTACTCCTGAATTTTCTGTTTGGTAGTATCCTGGGAGCCGTCATCAATGACGATAACCTCCATTTTTTCTTTGGGGTACTCGAGGTTATACACTGATTCCATGGTCCTAATGATGGTATTTTCCTCATTATATGCTGGTATCAAGATTGACACCAGGGGATGCTGGGGAAGGTTGAGCGAAGACCGTTCCTTCTGGAATATGCTCTTCTTGTCAAAATAGACCAGAAGCAGAAAAATAGAAAAATAGACCGAAATAACGTACGCCACCCAGATGATAATCGTAATGAAAAGGTTCATTGATAACACACTCAACTTATTGACGATTTCCCGTATCTTAGCTAAATACCCACACCTCTGAACCTTCATGAGAATGAACCAATTTAAATCTTTCGTTTTTAAGCAGGAATAACAGCCCCTGATCCGCTGGTAATCTCGCTTTCAAAGTAGGAGTCAGGTACAGCAGAGAAATATGATTGGCTTCCAGCAGCGGGAACAGCTCCTGGATATAGTTTGCCTTTAAAATGGCTCTGGTAACCTCTCCTCTCTTATTCATCCCCTCACGGAGAGCGTAAAAAGCCGGCCTTTCCGCAAAGTAGCGGTTAAAGTAACTCAAAGTTGAGAATAAAATGCCCAGTATCAGCAAGAGGCAGGTAAATTCTTTTACTTTCTGTAAAATCCACTGGTCTTCTAATAAGGCAACAAACCCCAAAGCAGCGAAGAAACAAATAAGCATCCCCAGAAAGAACATCACCTGTGTTGAGTATAAATAGCCGGCTATCAGCACCGGAACAAAGAGATATGCACCCAGAAATTGTCTTTTCTTCCAGATGATGCCCATCCCCAGCACTGCCAGCAGGATCATGAACAATCCCACTCCCTGGAGTCCCCCCAAATCTGATACTAAATCAGAGATAGGAGATTGGAGATGGAAAGGTCCCAGCACCAGGTTTTTTTTCAAGACCAGCCACTGAAAGAGCAACAAAGACAAAACGAAGAGTATCATCACTCCGGGAAGTTTTGTTTTCTTCTTCAATCGGCGTGAATGCCAGTATAAAAGCAAAATGAGAAGAACTACTACTCCACTCATAAGATCAAAAAAAGCTGCCAGCCCCAGGGGAAATACCGCCAGGTATCGGAATAATAATCTCTTCTGATATAACAGCACCAGTCCCAGCAGAACTAAGAAAGTAAAAAATCCATAGGCTGAGAGCGTCGTGAAAGCATACAAAAACCAAGGCGAGATGATGATAAAAAAGACTAAAAATAGATTCATTGATGCCGGAATCTCCCATCGCCGTGCCAGCCAGTGCCATAAAAAGTAGCAGCTTATTGCCAGCGCAATCGGCAGCAGCGCCAGTGCCCGTTCAGGAAGGAAATTCTGCGCCAAGGACAGCGGATAATATTCCAGGTTACGCCAGCCAGCTAACTGTGCCTGTGAAAGATGGTAATAGCTCTCCGCTCCGATCAGCAATGGTTTTCCCAGCAGGCTGTTAAACAGCAAGGGAAGAAAAAGAACGACGATCAAAACAGCCAACAAGTATCGCTGCTGGTGTTCAATGATATACTTAAAAATCGGATTATCAGTATTAAATATCCCCCTTTCCAAGGTTCGGCTCCAGGTAAAATCGTTCGGTTTCATTCTAAAGTTGTCAGAGTACAGGTAGTTTTGTACACTCTCGTTTCATTTTTATAGATGCGTTGGAAGCAGTCCGTATCAAAATATTTAAAGATAGTGATATCAAATCTCTTCCTCGCCTGGGAAGTTATCATCAGATATCTGAGATTGTACTTATCCATTATTCCGATGGCCTGGGTTTGGAAAGAAGTAGTATAAAGCAGCTGAGAATCCGCAAAACGCTCTTCAATGTCCGGAATAAGGGCAAATTGCCCGTCCATTAGATTCTTCCGTTGTCCATAATAGGTCACTAAATGCCCTTCCTTAAGCAAGGCCAGCACCCGGGCATCGGGTGGGGTGTTTACCTGCAGTGTTTTAAATGCAATTACTTCCTCCTCGCTGGGCACCTCCTGCTGCCAGGCCGCGGCGAGCGCCGGATACACTAAGGTAGGAAGAAGAAGGATGATCAGAGCGAGAGAAAATCGCCGGTGCAGATGAGCAATTTTAGTCTTGGCCAGAAAAATAAGCGCTTCTTGGTAGAACGACGCAAATAAAATTGCCAGGATAATGCTTACAAATCCTAATGATGCCTCAAATTGGATCAGCCGCAGCCAGGTAAGTATCGTGGTTGAAATGACCAGGCTGATCAGCAGAAAAGCCCGGGTGTTCTTAAGTTGAAATAAGGAGCGATAGACCACCCAGATTCCTGCCACAAAAGGGATAATGCTGACTAATACCAGTGCTTGAGTGATGGAAATGGCCGGGAAGTATTCTGCTATGATTGCCGAAGGGATATTCTGCCAGATAAATCCGATACCCTCCTGCAGCAGCACTGACTTGAAAAAAATAAGCTGTATCCAGAGGTAAAAGAAAGTAGAAAAAAGGATCAGCTCCAGTTCCGCCCGGTTGATTTTTTTTCCTTCCACCAAAGAAAGAAGCAGATAGATGCCGAATCCGACCAGCAATAAAAAAGTAGCTGAACTGGTGAGGGATAACAGCAGGAAAACGGTAATATACCCATAGACATACTTTTTCTCCGGCAGGTTCATGAATAAATAAATCGCCAGGAAAACCAATGGAAAAAATAACGATTCGACCGTAAGAGCATTGGTAAAGAACAAAATAGGCAGGAAGCCGGCCACCAGCGCCGAGAATAACGCTGCCGGGGTGTCAGCAGTGATTTTTTTTCCTAATAAGTAAACAATGATAGTTAGGCCAGCTATCAGCAGGTTAGGGATAATTTTTGCCACCAATTCCAGCGGCAGGAACAGGTCAAACAGAGCTATGAAATAATGGAAGAAAGGCAGGAACACTAATTCCCTGCCGCCATACGATAAAGGGTCTTCATATAAAGGCAGGCCGGTATTGGTAATATGTTCCACCTGGCGTAGATGGAAATACGAATCATAGGTAAAATTAGGGATGAGAAAAGCCAGCGTTAATCTGGTTGCCAGCGTTACCACAAAAATAGCAATCAGCCATTTCCTAGCTTGTTTATCTATCACCTGAGGAAGGAGAGAGTTTTCTTTTATAAATATAGCGAGTTTTTCAGAGTAAATTCTCCCCCTTATTTCACTTCCTCAATCCCTTCCTTGACAATCACAAACTTGACTTCCTTCCCCTCCGGCAAGGACCGATGTTTTCGTAAAGTCAATCCCCTACAGTTGCTGAATCGATGCATTTCTATCAGGCATTTGGAACTGTATTTGAGCAAATCCCCTCCCACCATCTTGACACTATCCCTATTATCAAAATCAGAATACACCTGGTTGGTGATGAGCACCGGAATTTTCCGCCGCCGGGCAATCTCGACCAAGTAAGCTAATTGCTTCCCCAAGGCCGAATTAATTTCATACACTTCCTCATTTTTTCCCAGTTCCAGACGATAGAGCATGGAGATAGAATCAACCACGATCAGTCCGATCTGCTCACCCGCGAGCTCTTTCATCTTTTCAAAAATATCCTTCTGCTCATCAAAGGTATAGGGATTAAAAAATAAAATTCGGGTCAGCACTTCTTCGTACTGGGGGGTAATTTGTCTGATCCTCTCCACCGCAATTCCCCCTTCGGTATCAATGATAATCACCTTCTTGCCGCTTTTGGCCATCTGCACCGCTGCCAGCAAGCATAAGTTAGTCTTCCCCGTCCCTGAAGGGCCGTACAGTGTCGTCACGATATCCTCATCGTAGCCCCCGCCCAGAAATGCATCCAGAAAAACTGCACCGGTTGATATTTTAGTCATGTTTCCTCCAATTCCACTTCTTTCCATCTTTCCGTTAGTTTCAAGCTCGCATTTTCTGTTCCGAAAACTCGCCAATAGATACGAGAGCCGTAAAGCTCCGGACGAAGTCCGGAGATAGGCTCGAGTGGCGAGTTTTCGTTACATGAATTCTTCTATTTGCTTTTTTCTTTCTGTATCATTTTTTGGTTTTGCCTTATCTTTAAAATATTCTTCAAAAGCCATCCGATATTCTCTAATTGCTGGTATATCTATTTTATCCTTTATCATAATCAAATCCCCATCTTTCCAAATCTTTTCTTAAAAACTTCTCCTGCAAGTCATCCACCCCAGTCCAAAGGTACTCCTCATCCCACTCTGAAAATAGCGAAAGATCCTTGCCAATACTTTCAATGAGTAAAGCAGGCGCAAGCGATTTAGGAGTATGAAAAAATAAGAAGAATATAGTCTCATAAATTTTGATTGTTGGATCAATGAGGCCATGTTTTTTCGAAATTGCCTCTAAATAATTTCTCAGCCCTAGTTTATTATCGATGACCCTGCCAGCAATAGTTTTATGGATATAGGCATCTCCCCCTCTACCAACGGAATGTGCAAACTTATACACCATTCTTCCATACTTATCAATTTCTTTTTTCATTTATATTCTGCCTCTTGTTCTCTCAAAATAAACCCTCTTTCTTTAATTAATTCTCTCTTCAATTCTTCCTCCGTAGGAAGATATAATCTATATTTAGAAGCAAAAATATTCTTACCTTCAGAAAGCAAGGTATATTTTGCCATAACTTCATTCTTATCAGAGCATAAAATCAACCCAATAGTAGGATTATCACCCTCCAATTTTTCTTCTTTCTCAAAATATCTAACATAAAAATCCATCTGGCCAATATTTTGAGTGGTTAGCTTTCCAATTTTCAAATCTATAAGAAAAAAGCATTTTAGAATGTAATTGTAAAAAACTAAGTCAATATAATAATGCTCACCATCAACCGTTATTCTTCTTTGCCGTTCTACAAAAGAGAAGCCTTTTCCTAATTCCAATAAAAAATCTTTTAATTTACTAATCAAAGCTTTTTCAAGTTCTTTTTCGAGATAATTGCTACTCACTTTTAATCCTAGGAACTCTAACACATAAGGATCCTTAATGAGATCCTCTGGCTTTTCAATTAACTGTCCTTTAAGTGATAATTCCTTCACTTTTTCTTTATCTTTGCTTACAGTAAGGCGCTCATAAAGCAAAGAATTAATCTGCCGTTCAAGTTCCCTGGTGCTCCACTTGGAGTTTATAGTTTCATTTAAATAAAAATTTCTGGAATCATCTCTTTCAATTTTAATTAGTACCCTATAATGTGTCCAAGTTAATTCGTGACGCAGTGCGTCACAATTTGGAAATTTGAGATAAAATAAGCGAATGTAACGAAGGTTAGATTCATCAAAACCACTCCCAAATTCTCTTCTGAGCCTAATTGAAAGCTGCTTTAGAAGATTTGCACCATATTCTGCCCGTTCTTTTCCTTTTTGCTCTTCTTCCACTATAACTCTCCCGATTTCCCAATAGGCATAGACCATTGCAGAATTAACCGCTCTAACAACCTTGAGTCTTGCTTTTTCTAGTATCTCTCGTATATTATTATACGCAACATCCATTGTATGATCCAGTATCCTTTTGTTATCTTTTTCAGGTAAATCCGCCATCCGCTTTATGAGATAAGCCCAATATATAAACATTAACCTAACCGATTATAGATTTTCAACAAGAAAAATAGTACTCCCTTGCTTTATAGAAGGGTTTGATTAACCCATCCAAATACTTCAAACCCTTCTAAGAAAGACTTTGAATTCAATGTAAAATAGGGGTTATTCAAAGTCCTCTATAGTAAAAGTAAGAAAAAGTTCTTATGGTAACTTTGTCTAGTTGCACTCCGTTACGCCACTCTTGAATTCATAAAGCTTTTAAATGGTGCTCTCACCAAAAGAATATGCTTGAATTATTCAGAAAGTTTATCCCTTGGTATGGTGAAAGAAGTTTCGTGGAAACTGAAGCTGTAAAGGAAACTGCTCCTGTAATTCCGCAACCAAAAAGCCAATTAGAATTACTGGTAGAGAAACCAAGCTTTATTGAGTCTCCTGCGGTGCAAGTACAGGTACATTATTTCATGGACTTTTTTCATTTTGATATTCATTTTGTCAAACCATCAGCTACTCTGCCTCTGCAATATCATTCTGAGAAAAAAGAAAAAGGTGAAGAGATACCAGAATATAGAGGACTGAGAGTACCTCATCTCTCCTTTTCTTTTGACACTCATTTTGATCGTACTCCCGCGCTATGGCTGGACCATTCTCAGGTGTATGGGGGTGTTGGCTTTGGAGGCGGCACTTTTCAACGGTCGAAAGTGACCTGTTACTATCATCGATATGATCATGGGATTAACGTAAGTGGAAAAGATGAATACCCTGTTCTTTGGGCTGCTAACGACATATGGACGGTAGCGAACTTTGATCAGCCGGTGATAAAAGAAGTGGTTGATGCCTTAGCCACCAATCGTCTTCGTCTCTCTGGATGGGATAAAGAAGAGAGTGCCTTTAACATTCATAAGCGTGACAAAGCTCCTCTGGCGCGATTTATGAGTGAACAACTGAAGCACTATTTTGGATAAGAAATCTTTATAAAGTAGGGTCTGTTTTGAAACACCATAGCCAACCGCTCATGAGTTGATGAGCTGTGCTGCGTGAGGCAAAAGAAATCGCAGACAAGATAATTCTTGTTTCTGCGAGGAGTTACAAAAATGTCTGAACAAGAAAGTATGTTAATAGAATCAAATGAATATCTTAAATCCGGTATCCATATTGGGACTAAATTTAAAACCAAATACATGGCTGATTTTATTTACAAGACCCGGCCTGATGGATTAAGCGTCTTGAACCTCAAAAAAATCGATGAGCGCGTCGCCATCGCCGTTACTCTTTTATCCAACTATGAGCCTAAAGATATTATGGTGGTCAGCCGTCGTGAAAATGGCTGGAAAGCGCTCAAAAAATTCAACCAGTTAACCAGCATTCCCGTACTTATTGGGAGATACCCACCCGGCATTTTAACCAATCCCAACTTAGAAACGTTTACCGAGCCAAAGATTATTTTTGTCTGCGATCCCTGGACTGACAAAAATGCCGTGGAAGATGCTGCCAAAATAGGCATTCCCATCATCGCCCTGTGCGACACCAACAACCAGTCTAATAAAGTTGATCTGGTCATTCCCTGCAACAACAAAGGAAAAAAATCTGTGGGATTAGTGTTCTATCTGGTTGCCAGAGAATACCTGCGTAAGAAAGGCTTCTTACGCTCCGATCAGGAATTGGAAGCCAAACCTGAAGATTTCATGGAAGAATAAATTTTTGTATTTTTTAAACTTATTTTTCCACAACCCTATTACTGCTTTCTTTTTGGATACAGTTTTTTGATGCAACTTTTATTTAAAAAGTTGCTTCCACAACCTTTAAAACTACCCACATTCATTCCTATGCCAATGAAAAAAGTCGTGGTTATCGGTGGAGGTACGGGTAATTTTACCGTCCTTTCCGGATTAAAAAATTACAATCTAGACCTTTCTGCCATTGTCTCCATGGCTGATGATGGCGGAAGCACCGGAATCCTGAGAGACGAATTAGGCGTTCTTCCACCAGGAGATGTGCGCCAATGTCTCGTTGCCTTATCCGATTCCAGCAGGTTAATGCGCGGCTTGATGAACTATCGCTTTGAAAATGGTGGTCTGGGCGGGCACAGCTTCGGTAATCTTCTGCTCTCGGCCTTGGAAAAAGTAACCGGAAGTTTTGAAAAAGCGGTGGAGGAAGCCGGGCGAATCCTCTCTATTAAAGGGAAAGTCATTCCCGTCACCACCAATCCCGTTCGCCTGAAGATGATCCTCAGCAACAGTAAAGTGCTGGAAGGAGAAAAGGAGGTTCATCTTTCCACCGAGATTCATCGCGGGTACAAGAGCATTTATCTAGAACCATTCCCGGAAGTGAACAAACGGGCCATCGATGAGATTATGAATGCCGATGCGGTCATTCTCGGTCCCGGGGGGATGTATACCTCACTCATCCCCAATTTGCTGGTTGATGGCATCAGCAAATCCCTGCGCGACACCCAGGCAAAAAAGATTTTCATCGTCAACCTCATCAATAAGAAAGGCCAGACCCCAAAATTTAAAGTAGGCGATCACCTGCGGGAAATACAGCGCTACATCGGAAAGGACATCTTTGATTATGTGCTGGTCAACAACGGCAAGCCCGCGAAGGAATTGCTGGCCGCCTACAGTGAGGAAGGCGATCCAGTTGAAAACGATCTGCATGATCCCCGTATTATCCACGCTGACTTAGTAAGCAACGCTCTCAAAGAAGTGCAGAAAGGCGACACCTTGCAGCGCAACCTTATCCGCCACGATCAAGAAAAACTGGCCAGTGAGCTGATGAAAATTGTTGCTCATCTTTGATTTGGATGATACCTTATTTAAGCGCCTTCCTGACCATTATAGTGAGGAACAGCTTCGGAATATACAAGCTTTTGAAGGGGTTTATGAACTTCTGAACCGGAAAGATATCATCAAAGTCTTAGTTACTAAAGGTGATTCCTCCCAGCAGCAGAAAAAGATACATCACTTAAAAATTTCTTCCTGGTTTGACCGAATAATGTTCTGTTCCACTGATTTAGAAAAAAAAGAATGCTTTCTTCAAGCCCACCATCAATTCCCTCATCAAAAAGTATATGTCATCGGCGACCGGATCGATTCTGAAATCCGCTGGGGCAAGGAATTGGGATTTTCCACTATCCATCTCCGGCAAGGCAAATACAAAGATTTATTACCACGAGACCAATGGGAAATTCCCGATTATGAAATTACGTCCTTTAAAGAACTCGCAACAATATTGAAATTACCATGAAAGTACTCATCTTAGCTGCCGGAAAAGGAACCAGAATGCTTCCATTTACTGAGCATACTCATAAAGTATTGATCCCTATTAATGGAAAGCCCTTCTTATCGTATGTCCTTGATCATCTTCAGCAAGCCGGGTTTACGGACATCGGCATCGTTGCCGGCTATCATCCGGAAAAAATTCAGGAATTTCTGGTGGCTCATAAGATAAAAGCCACTATCATCGCTCAGCCGAATCCCCTCGGAACTGGCCATGCCGTTTTGCAGGCCCAAAAGTTCTGCGGCCAGGATCAGGTTGTCATCCAGGGTGGAGATAATTTATTTTCCGTGGCTGATCTGAAAGCCATCCAAAAAAAAGATACTTTCTGCTATATCCTCGGAAAAGAAGTCTCGGATTGGCAGAAATATGGTGTGCTGGTAACTCAACAAGATATGCTCATAAAAATCATTGAAAAACCCCGGCAGTTCGTGGGCAATCTCATCAATACCGGATTGTATAAATGCACCCCGGAGATTTTTACTGCCCTTGCCAAAATCACCCTCTCCGAGCGTGGAGAATACGAATTAACTGATGCCCTCACTCTCTTAGCCCAGCAGCATAAAGTTCGCGTCCTGCGCTTGCTGGAGTACTGGTTAGATTTAGGTTCAAAGGAAGATATCCCTAAGATTGAAGAATTTGTAAAGAAAAATAAATTATAATGTCAGCGTAATCTCCTGATACTTCTTTCTAATTTTCTCATCCACTCCAAAAAAGTGAGCCAAAAGAGCAACCCGAACCCACATTCCATTACGCTGCTGTCTCCAGTACATCACCCGTTGATCTTTATGGATATAATCAATGGCAGGATCAATTTCCTCTCGCTTGGGCATGGGATGCATCAAAATAGCTCCTGGTTTCATCTCTTCTAGCATACTTTTGGTAAAGATAAACTGAGGATCATACTCAGCAGCTCCCCCGTGCTCATTTTGAATTCGAGTCATGTAAATAACATCCACCAGGGGAATAATATCCTGAAGGGATGCAGTCTCTTTGTGAATAATAGTTCCTCTTTGCTGGATATACTTTTCTGTTTCCGCGTCAATCTGCAAATGGTCGGGGGCAACAAAATATGCCGTTGTATTCTGATGCCGGCTCATTATTTTAGCCAAAGAATGCACCGTTCTTCCGCGTAGGCAGTCACCAACGTACGCTATGCTCATTCCATCTAATTCCCTTTTCATCGATTCCTGAATAGTATAATAATCCAGAATACCTTGGGTAGGATGCTCCTTGGTTCCTGAGCCGGCATTAATGATAGGAATTTCTCGATCAGAATGTTTCATCACCCACAGGGCAAAAAGGTCAAAATAATCACTTGGATGCCGCACCACCAGTGCATCAAAATAAGAGGAAATAGTGCGCAGGGCATCCTTGTCTGATTCACCTTTGATTGCCGAAGACGTTTTCATATCTCGCACTTCCTCTCGTCTCATTCCCAAATACGCCTCTGCGCTGGAAAAAGAAAGAAAGGTACGTGAGCTGGGCTGATGAAAATAATTTAGAACTGATTTATGCTTAAGCAGTCCTTTGAGAAATTCAAAGTCAACTTTGGCAATCTTACGCGCTGCTTTGGCAGTCTCGCAGATGGTTTCCAGAAAAGAAAGATCAAAATGATCCGCTTTAATGAGATGAACTAACTTTCCTTGCTCATCACAGCAGGCTTGGCGTATTTCTTCAGTTGACTGAGCAGCAAAATCTTCAAACAAAGAACGATCATACTTTCCGATAGTATCAAAATTGCCCCAATAGATGTTATCCATTAAAAGGGAGAATAAATCTCACCACTATAAATAAGTTTCTGAGAATAAGTATTTAAACCAGCGCTTGTTTACTATTCCCATGGACTTCAAATCCCAGCTCATTACGCTGCTTGCCGCAGCAACTAGCCTTTCCCCTGAAGAAATAACTCCCCTCGTGACCATTCCCCCCAATCGCCAGTTTGGTGATTATGCCTTTCCCTGCTTTAAACTGGGAAACAACTCCAGAGAAGAAGCAGAAAAACTCCAGCAGAAACTTCAGCTCCCTCTCTTCATTGCTAAAACGCAGGTCGTAGGCCCTTATCTGAACTTCTTTCTGGACCAAAGCGTTCTTGCAGCAGAAATTCTAACCAAAATCAGCAAAGAGAAAGGCAAGTATGGTGCTGGAAAAAACAAGAAAAAAATAGTTATAGAATATTGCGGGCCCAATACCAACAAGCCGCTGCACTTAGGCCACTTGCGCAATATGTCGCTGGGAAATGCGGTCTGCCGTATTCTTGCTTTTCAAGGCAATGCCGTTCATCCGGTGAATATCATCAACGATCGCGGGATTCATATTTGCCAGAGCATGCTGGCCTATCAGAAATGGGGAAAGAACAAAAAGCCGGATAAGAAAGGAGACCACTTTGTTGGTGATTATTATGTCCTGTTCGCCACCGCCGCAAAAGAAAATGAAAATCTCAAAAAAGAAGCGCAGGAACTGCTGCTTAAATGGGAACGGAACGATACGAAAACCAAAGCTTTATGGAAAACCATGACTCACTGGGTTCTGCAGGGATTCAGGCAAACCTATCGGCGCTTCGGCATAAAATTTGAAAAGGAATATTTTGAATCGAAATACTATCAAAAAGGAAAAGAGATGGTTCAGGAAGGCCTGCAGAAAAAAGTATTTGAAAAAGACCATACCAATGCTGTTCTCGCGCCGCTGGAAAAATACCGCTTGCCAAATAAAATCCTGTTACGGGGTGATGAAACCTCTTTGTACATCACCCAGGATCTCTATCTAGCCCAGCTTCGCTATCAAGATTTTAAATACGATAAGATGATTTATGTTGTTGCCTCGGAACAGCATCTCCATTTCCAGCAATTGTTTAAAATCCTGGAACTTCTTGGCCGCAGGTACGCCCAGAGTTTATATCATCTGAGTTATGGCTTAGTAAATCTTCCCACCGGCAGGATGAAATCTCGCGAAGGGACGGTGGTTGACGCTGATGACCTTATGGATGAGATATCAAGCTTAGCAAAACAGGAAGTTGAAAAACGCTACCCGGCTCTGAGTGAAAAAGAAAAGCAATATCGTGCTGAGTTTATTTCTTTGGGAGCAATAAAATTCTTCCTTACTCGTACCGACGCCGTCCGGGACATGATTTTTAATCCCGAGGAATCCATTAGTTTTGACGGCGAAACCGGGCCTTATCTTCAATACACTCATGCCCGGGCCAGTTCCATTCTTCGCAAAGCCGGCAAAGTAACTGGAAAACGCAATTTCACCCTGCTCTCACAGTCCCAGGAACAGGCACTCATTGCCTTGCTCAGCCAATTTCCCGGTAAAGTGCAGGAAGCCGCTCATACCTATAAACCCCATGTGCTCTGCCATTATTTGATTGAGCTGGCGCAAGCCTTCAATGAGTTCTACCATGCCCTTCCGGTCATTTCCGATGATAAAGAACTCATGAAAGCACGACTATTGCTGGTTGAGAGCGTACGGCAAGTGCTGGCTAACGGACTTGATCTGCTGGGAATATATGCACCCAAAGAGATGTGAGAAGAGAATCAAAACATTTTTATACTAATAACCTATTTTTAGGTAATACAATACCAAATAATAGGTAAAAATGCTCACCAAACAACAAGTAGCCATTTTAGGTGTCTTCAAGAAAAATCTTTCCGCTAGTTTGACTTTTAAACAAATTAAAGAAGCGAGTAAACAAAAGTCTAATAATATTGTTCAGATCGCTCTCAAAAATTTTAAAGAGCAGGATTTAGTGGTAACAGAAGTTACAGGAGATGTAAAGACCTATTCTTTGAATCTGAACAACAACTTAACGTTGTCTTACCTAAACATAATCAACGACTTAGAAATTCAAAAAAGAAAGTTTCCAAAAGAAATAGTAGCAGAAATAAAAAAAAGAATCTCAAAACAAACAGAATTTTTCATATTAATTGTTTTTGGGAGTCATGCAAAAAACAAAGCAACTGAGAAATCAGATGTAGATATCGCAGTTATTGTTGAATCTGAACCAACCAAAAAAGAAATAGCACCCCTTTTAGAAACAGTAAAACGCAGAGAGATAAAACCAATTGATTACCATTTTTTTACCAGAAAAGAATTTTTAGAAATGCTTCAAGCAGAGTATGAAAATGTAGGTAAACAAATATATAAAAACAGCATTATTTATTATGGATTTATTGAGTATTGCAACTTGATACGAGGAATAAAAAATGAGTGATGAAGCAGAATTGTATCTTCAAAGAGCAGAGAATGAACTGATAGCGGCACAAATGCTGTTTGAAGTTTCCAGTAATCCCTCTCTTCAAAAAGAGCAATTTAAGCTTGAAAAAGAATTCACCTTTTACAGTCCAGTAATTGGCCATTCTTACTATTCTATTTTCTATTCAGCAAAAGCAATTCTGATTAAGAGTGGTATTAAAACAGAAGCACCAGAAGTCCATAAGAAAACCTTGGAAGCATTTGAGAAGTATTTGGTGAGCACAGGAAAATTGGACACAGAATTACTCAAAATTTACCATAAAATGGTTGTTCGTGCTGATGCTCTCTTGGGGATTTTCTCAATGGAAAAACGAAAACGAGGAGAATTTACCTATCAAAAAATTCCTCAGGCAAACCAAGAGCCAGCTCAGGAATCGCTCAATCATGCTTCTTTCTTCTTCAAAAATATCTATAAAATTGTTAGGAATTAAAAATTAGATTTTCAATACCCTTTTCCACCACCGAAATCAATAAAAAGATCTTCTGATAAAGCCCATCCTATGGCAAATGGTTCATCGGTCGTTGGCATCGGTCTGCAGTACGGCGATGAAGGAAAAATAAAAGCATTTGATCGAGTAGCCGCTAGTGCCAAAGTCTGGGTAAGGTTCAATGGTGGTCCTAATGCTGGTCACAATCTGAAAGTAGGTGATGTTCATCTCATTACGCACGGCGTGCCTTCAGGATTCATAAGGGACGGCGTTCTGGGCTATATTGGCAGTGGTACGGTAATCAACCCAGAAAAAATGAATGCGGAAATTGCTTATATCGCCGCTCATAGATTCAATTTAAATAACCGATTATTCATCTCTGCTAATGCTTCGCTCATCCAGCCTTCCCATATCCTGCTTGATCGCATCAGTGGTGATGAAGTAGGAACAACTGGCAATGGCATCGGGCCAGCCTACGCTGATCAAGCTCTTCGTCAACTGGGAAGTTTATTGAAAAATATTCGCGTGGGTGATTATCTGGCCAATCCTGATGCAAATCAAATGCAGGTACAAATGAACTTAGAGGATGTTATGAATCGCTACTCTTTGCGATAATCCCTTCTTTGTTGAAGAGTATATCCAGCAAGGCCACGACATCTTTTTTGAAGGCGCCAATGCCGTCGGTCTGGATGTTATTCTGGGCACTGTTCCCTATGTTACTGCTAGCCGAACTATCGCTGCTGCCGCCTATACCGGGGGCGATCTTCCGGTCAAATATCACACCAAGACTATCGGTGTCGCCAAAGCTATTGCATCTCGAGTTGGCAATGGTCCTTTCATCGGCGAATTTGGCAAAGAAGAATCTGAAAAATACTGTATGGAAAAAAATGAGTTGGGAGAATCGGGAAAAAGATATGTGAAAGAGGTAGAAGCCCAACTCTACGAACCTTCTCTACTGCTCAAATCTGATAATCCCTTAGAAATTGGCATCGCTTTGCGCATGCTCGGCAATGAATACGGCGCAACGACAAAAAGACCAAGGCGCATCGGCATGCTCGATCTTGTGATGCTGAAACAGAATTGCCGCCTCAATGGCGTTGATGAATTGTATCTCAATAAAGTGGATTGCCTGCGTGACTTCGCCAATTCCAGCCTGCCGGGTATTCCTCTGGTCACAGGGTATGAGCTTGATGGACAGAAAATAAATTATGTACCTGCAACCGAAACACAACTTCACAGGGTGAAACCAATTATAGATTATTTTCCTGCTTTTAGAGAAGATATATCTAGCGTACGTCAGAAGGAGGATTTGCCCAAAGCAGTACATGAATTTATTCGCTTCGTTGAAGATCAGGTGCAAACTCCTCTGCTTGGAATTGGGGTTGGGCCTGAGCGGGAAGAGTATGTTGCTTTGAGATAAAAATAGATATCTGTTCTAAATGGTCAAAATCACAGAAACCTATATAAAATCTCTTTTCTGAAAAAGATCCATGCCACGACTATCGCCCTTATGCCAGCTCAATGGCGGCTGCCTGGGCTGCTGCGGATACGATTTCATTTCTGCTGAAAGCATTCAGGAATCGGTTGTTAAAAATACGCAGGAATTTAACCAGGCTAATCCCAAATCAGATCATGAATTTACCTCCTTCCGCGACCGTCGTCCACCAATGGATTTACGCAATGGTGTGTGTCGCAACCTAATTGAAGAGCAGGGATGTTTTGTATGCCCCCTGCACCCCGCTCGCCACGAAGGAAAAGACCTGCGCGAAGGCCATTGCGATGTTGACTATCTCTGTTCCACTGCTGAAGCCTTTGCCACCTGGGATAAAGCGAAACAGCAGCAGTTCATCCTCTTCATCGAAAGCAAAAAATTAGACAACCTCCAATATTCCATCTCTATGGACGAAGGAAAATTGCTGCAGGAATTTGAAAAGTAAAACTGCTCATTTTCTTCCCATTCTCCCCAATAAATACACTGCAAATAATATCTCTGCTAAAGAACTCGCAAAACCAAATATAATCAACCCCAGCCACAGCCCAGAATTATAGGTAGTCAACCAGAAACTCATCCCCGCAAACATGACAAAAGTCACTATATGGTACACCGGTAGCACATACGCTATTTTATCCACTCGATGATAATGGAAAACTGCAATAGCAATAACATTAAAGAGAAAAAACAAGATAGAAGCACTAATAATAAGCATCGAATAAAGAGTACTGCTCATCTCAAAATAGGTTAGAGAAGCATCGCTAATTCCCAAAAGTCCAAAGACGATGGCCAGCAGCAGATATACCTGCAAGAACCCCTTTTTGTACATACTTCCTGCCAATATTTTTGGGTTTATATTTGTTTCTACTACTCTGGTTTTTCCTCTGCTTTCTTAATTCACACGCTTTGCTAAAATTTCAGAAAAGTATTTAATACAGCTTGAGATTATAGTTTTTAATGGGAATTTATTCTACCAAGCCAATACAAAGAGTAAGTCCTCAAGAGTTTCAAGACTTGATCAAAGGAAAAAACGTAGTGATCTCTCCTCATGCCATATGGCATCTAAGCAATCAACAGAGAAAGGTTTTTAATGTAGAAGAACTTATAAGCATGGTTAAGAGGGAAACTCCCCGTAAGGTATATCTTCAGGAAAATGAAAGATATGCTGCCTATTATCGAAAAAGTGATGGGTATAGAAAACTGATTATTGAAATAAAAGATAACAAAACAATTGTGGTAACCTTTGTAGATATGAGTGAAATCCCAAAATTGAACCTGTAAAATGATGGAAAAACATCTTGATGGAACTGGAAAAGGAGAATTTTTGTATGACTACAATAATGATATTTTAATGTTCAAAATTAAAGATAGAGATTATAAAAATTCTGTTGAGTTTCAAAATTTTGTTGCTGATATTGATACCGAAGGATTTGTGACTGGTGTGCGTGTATTTGATGCTTCTAAAGTTTTTGACATTAATAAATATACTCTCAAAAATATTGTTAAATGGGGATTCAAAACTTCAGTTGAAAGTGGAATGATTACGGTAAGATTATCATTCGTTGGACAAGTTAGGAACAAAGAAGTTCCAGTTGAGAATTTCACCCAGCAATTAACTACATCTCTTAATGGACATAATTTAATTGATTCTTCTGTTGAGTGTGCAGTTGCTTAATTTCATAAATACCCCAGACAATCGTGCTATTTTTTTAGAATAAGCATTCCCACCACAATCTTTTTAAAACAGCGTCGGAATCAATACACTCCTTGGGCCTATAGTGTAATGGATAGCACAAGCGGCTTCGGTTGGCGCGAGCGATGAGATGAGCAACAGCACCTGCAGGTAACCGCTTAATCGGCGTTCGAATCGCCGTGGGCTCACTTTTTAATTACTCTGAGATAGTAAGTTTTATAAATATCACCTCCTCAGAGCTTCCAATGGCAATAGTCTATTATCTGCAAGCACCAAGCAAAGAAGAACTTCAGGACATGATTAACCAGCATCTTCGACAAAGTTTTACTCTTAAACCAACTGGTTTTGTCAAAGAAACCAACGGATATATCTGTATGATGTATGAACCCAATGGTACTCATATCCCTGAGGCTGTAGCCCAGCGTTTGACTAAAGAAGAAATAAAAAGGTATGACCTCAATACCGCTAAGGAACTCTTAAGGAATTATAATGGAACTCCTGGTAAACGAGATGTAGTTGCCTCCCAAATGGGCCTGACGGTTTCAGAATTAGATGCTTTGCTAAAGACTTCTGAATAAGATTTATATAAGCTCTCGTTTTTTATGCTGCCATGGTGCTGGAAAAGCTAGGATCATCCCTGAGAGAGACCTTAACCAAGATAACCAAGTCTATTTTTATAGATGATACTGTCATCAACGAAGTGGTCAAGGACATCCAGCGAGCGTTATTGCAATCGGATACCAATGTCCAGCTGGTGTTTGACCTCAGCACCAAGATCAAACAGCGGGCGAAGGAAAAGACCCCGCCCGGGATAACCCAGCGCGAGCAATTAATCAAGATAGTCTATGAAGAATTGACCAACTTTTTAGGAAAAGAGACTCATGAAATAAAGATTGCCAAAAAACCAACCCAACTCCTGCTAGTAGGCTTATTTGGTTCCGGCAAAACTACTACCGCCGGAAAGCTGGCCAAATTTTATAAGAAGCGCGGCTATAAAGTCGCTGTCATGCAGACTGATACCTGGCGTCCGGCTGCCTACGAACAATTAGAACAGCTCGCCAAGGATATCGGCGTTGATTTTTTAGGCATCAAAAAAGAAAAAGATCCGGTTAACATTTACCTGGCCTTTCAGAAAAAAATCAGCGAGTATGATCTGGTTATCGTTGATACCGCCGGGCGGGATGCTCTTTCCGATGAATTGATCCAGGAATTAAATCAGCTGAATACCATCGTCAAGGCCGATGAACGATTGTTGGTTATCGCCGCCGATTTAGGACAGGCTGCGCAAAAGCAAGCGCAAGCCTTCCATGACACCTGTAACATCACCGGAGTTATTATCACTAAACTCGAAGGAACTGCCAAAGGCGGTGGCGCTTTATCCGCCTGCGCGGTGACCAAGGCGCCTATTGTTTTTATCGGTGTTGGAGAAAAAACTGATGACCTGGAATTATTCCATCCCCAGCGCTTCGTCGGACGATTGATTGGCATGGGCGACTTAGAAAGCCTGTTGGAGAAAGCCAAGGAAGTATTCACCGAAAAAGGCGCCGAGGAAATGAGCGAGAAGTTCATGAAAGGCGAATTCAATCTCATCGATTTATATGAACAGATGAGTTCGATGAAAAAAATGGGTTCCTTCCAGAAGATCATGGAAATGATTCCCGGGATGGGCTCCTTGCAATTGCCCAAAGAGATGCTCGATGTTCAGGAAGGCAAATTGGAAAAATGGAAATATGCCATGAATTCCATGACCAGGGAAGAATTAGAAGATCCTGAAATCATTTCTGCCGATAGGATTGACCGCATTGCTGCTGGTTCCGGGGTTAAAGTCGCCGAAGTTCGGGAGCTCTTGAAACAATACCGCCAGAGCAAGAAAATGATGAAGATGTTCAAAGGCGAGAAAGACATCAATAAGTTAATGAAAAAGATGGGTGGAAAGTTACCGAAAGGATTGGGTGCTTAATCGCTGGAAAGGTTTTATCTCTCCCTTTTTACTGATAAAGACGATCTGAACGCCTAGTATCATACCCATTTAAGTTCAGGTCGCTAACAGGATACAGAACGACTTTGCATGCTGGGCAATAATCCAATCCGCTCATTTCCGGGCTGATATCCAAAGAAACCACACCCTCATGATTCAACTCCCCGCACCTCGCTGCGAGATCTTTTCCCGCTGCCTCCACCGGCTCTTTTTCCATGGTAGAAATCAATAAAGTTCAATTTATAACTCTTATGAATTCTTAAACGGGTTCAAAAAACTATCTCTTCAGTTCTGACGGCACTTCCTTCCTAAACCCGCAGTTCTTGCAGTACTGCACCAAAAACATCCCATCTGGGTACTTATGCTGGCCTTCATGAAGTTTTCGCTGGCATTCGGGGCAGTTGATGAGCATAGTAATAGCAAACCACCAGAGTTTTTAATCTTATCGTCAAAAAGTGCGTATTAAGTGAGGAGAGCTGGCTTGGCCAAGAAGTCTTGCTGAAACTGCTGTCTACGAAGTTATTGTGCAAAAAACCAGAATATTGAAGATGATTTTTGCTCAGCAAGACGGCCTGCCAGCTCTTTGACAACGTGAATTTAGTAAATACGCCAAAAGACTTAAATCCTCCTTCTCTTTTCATTTTCATATGGGCATTTTTTCCAAAATTCTGTATGTATATCAGAAAAATAAACCCCATCGTACCCTTCTGAAAGAATATACCAAAATACAACAGTTGGCAGCTGGTATACAAGAAGAATTGAAAGCCCTGCGCAAAATTCAAAAAGAGATGGTAGAAGAAAATTTATTCTTTAATGTCGCTTTGTTTCGGCGCGCTGGAGGAATAAGCCTTAAAAAAACTGAATTTATCGAAGAATTCTCCAGAAAACTTACGCATTTAGCTAAGCATTCACAACAGCGAATGGAAGTAATAGGTATACAGCTAGAACAGACTGAACCTTTATCACCTCTTGAAAAAGATGAACTTAGCCGTATAATCTCTTTTTTAGAAGAAGTTCAAGTCAAACTGCCGAATTTACAAGATATCTATGCTATTCACTCTTCTAAAGATCGTCTTATCAAGATTGAAAATGCTCTACGCGATATAACTAAACTTGCTGAAAAATTTCATGAAATAGAACGGTTCGAACGATCCATCGCTCGTTCCATCATCGATCATGAAATCAGTCCACTTTTACGAAAGATCTACGAAGAGCCCCAGATACTCAACTTTAGGCGTGATGGAAAGCAGGAATCGCTTCTGGCTTATAGAATTACCAAAGGCCAGCTTAGAAAATTAGAAGATATCGCCGTTAAGATTAATGCCTGCCAGGACCCTCATTATAAAATTGCTTGGCGTCATTGGTGGTCTAAGGAACAAAGGCCAGAGTCAGATCCCACTATCCCTATTGGTGCTCATGTTAATGTAACGATTAAACTCTTTGGCAAGGCAAAAAAAGACCTTCACCTTTTGGTAGCTTAAATTTTTCCAATGTAACTTAGAATTCTCATTTCTCCAACGGGAACAATATATTTGCCCTGGCCAAGAATGGTGAGAATTTTATCAAATCCATTGTAACACGAAGGATGCTCTGAGCGCAAGGATGAATTTTCAATTTCATCGGGAATATACACTAATTTACGAACAAAAGCAGCATCCTCTTCACTCACTTTCATCTGTCCTCGAGGGCCTGCTCTTCCCGTAGCATGGGGCATAGAATCATAGGGTGGCATAGATTTTGCATCCACTGTATATACTAAAATCTTTGTTCCAAGATGTGCCGGAAGCACAACAATCTTTCCTGGCTCAACTCGCACTACCCCCTTACGATAAATCAACAGGTTTCCCACTTCCTCAATAGTATTATGGCTCCAGTCTCCAAGCAATTGTGCTTTAACACCAATTTTGCGCGCCAAATCAAAACCAATTTCTTCCCGGCATTGTCGGGCATACTCTTGTTTCTGCTTCGCTTCCTGAAGTGTAAGCGGCTGGGTCGTGTCTGGCCCATGCGTGTGCAGAAGCAGAATATTGTAGGGTTCCTGCCTGTTTTCAAATGGTGGTTCTATGTGCGAACAGATATCCACAAAATGATTTCCCCGGCCAAGAATATTTTTTTTCTTCAAGGCCCCATAACAGATATCTGCTGCTTCTCTGGCATCAATTTTTTCTAGAATAAAACCCGCCATCCCGCAGCCGATATCACTGCTGTGAATTTCCGGCCTAAATTGGTGATTCTCTTTCTTAAACACCCATACCGTGCTGTTAGGGATAGTATCTCGCTTAAATTCCCCATCCGGAAAACGAACTAATTCCTCCAGTCCGGGAAAAGGGGGCGGGTAATAGAAACCATCTTCAAAGCTTGTTATGTGTGCCATACTTTCTCAAGAAATACCCCATTTATAAACCTTTCTATATGTAACTACTAATAAGTTAAAATCAAATCTCAATAATCCTTCCCGTCTTTCCCACATTAATCACTCTGGTTTTGCCGATCATTTCCTCGATTCCATGGCTTTCATGAATATGCCCGCAGATATGCACATCCGGCTGGAATTCCTCGACGGCTTTTCGCACCCCAGTGCTGCCTGGAAACAGGCCCAAGCCCAGGATGCTTTCACTCGGCTGCACGTGCGTAATCATCAGTTTCTTCTTGATATCCTTGATATGCTCATGCCCTTTTTTCAAGGTGTCAAAAAATTCCTGCTCGGTTAACTGATGGACCCCGATATCGGCATACCCGCAGCCGAAAATGCCCACATCATCTTTTCTGAGGACATATCCATGCAGGTTCTTGATATCATAGTGTTCTACTAAGAAATTGACCTCGGCCATTCCTTCATGATTTCCCGGCAAAACCGCCACTTCCAGGCCTTTTTCTTTAAATGGCCCTACCAACCCCTCTACCTGGCCGTTGTGATCAGCTAAATCCCCCGCGAGGATAACTAAATCTACCTTCTCTCTGGCTCCCTTTTCAGCCATCTTCCGGATAAAGTCCTTATCCCCATGGACGTCGCTTAAGGCGAGAATTTTCATAAAAACTATAGAATAGCGACAGTTTATAAACCTTTTGCATTACAACTAATAAGTGGTACAAAAAATATAAATATGTCCGTGTTTTACCTCTCTTCAACTCGGATAATTCGGTTGTCCTGAAAAGGATGTACCATAGCAGCCTCTGTTAGGTGCTCAATGTAATCTTGCGTCTGGACTATAACTCGCAGGATGAAACCTACACCTTCTTAAGCTTCCCTATGGCGCGAATAAGATCACCTTTAAAGCAAGCTAATAGGTTAGACGATGTAGCGGTGTTTAAGGAACTTATTCACCGAGTCCAGAGGTGAACGATGGCAGTGAGAAAAAGAAAGAAAAAAGCAGGAGGCGCTAAGAAAGCAGTTCGCAGAAAAAGTGCTCGGCACCCTCGCAAAGCCAGCCGCAACAGCAAGGCTTCTAAAGTCCGCAAGCTCATGCGCTTAGCCAAGGCGAAGAAACAGACGAAGAAGAAAACAGTTCGCAAAAAGAAACGATAATTTAAGATGTATTTATCGATTTAGTCTTTAGTTCTGGTTCTACTCTCATCACCACATACCCTAAGTTAATCTTCTTCGTTTCTCCAGATATAACCATTTCATCTTCAATGGGAATTTTGCCGCTGTCATTAATCGCTTTTTCTAAACTATCATAGAATTCCTGAGACAACCTATCCCATTCTTGTCTTGTTGCATTTGGTTCTGGTACTGGTGCTTTTACTCCCACATTCAAAAAATAACCATCATCCATTGGACGCCAGGCATCAGAAAAGCCAATTCCATCAAAGATATGGAAATAAACATCAGCGTGTCTTCCAATTATAAAACCACCATCGGGACAACCGCTGCATACATCATCAAAATCCTGCCGTGAGAGTACTATATCATAAAGCCTTTTCCCATCTTCACTAGCTCGATTGATAATCATAACTAAAGCAAAATTCCCGGTGCTTTATAAAATAAATGAATCAGAAATTAATTTTTGATGTCCTACTTCTTCACCGTTCCTTCCTTCGTATACTCCTCATGAATGGGATACATTCCTTCTTCTTCAATCTCCCTTTCTTCCAGTTTCTTTTTCTTCTTCCGTTTTAAATCAGCACTCATCTTTCTTTCCTTAATTCCCGCAGCAATAAGGGTGTTATATCAATTCTATTGGTCGGATGCTCGATACAGTTGGTGGTAATAACCGTATTCACACCTGCCTTCTTTAATTTCAAGAGAGCATTTTCCACTAGCAACCCATGCACGCCGATGGCAGTAACGCTTCTTGCCCCCATTTTCTTCGCCTGCTTCGCCGCTTCCGCAATAGTATGCCCGGTTGAAATGATATCATCTACAATAACTACATTCTTTCCTTTGATGGGAATGGGTGTCACCATCTTAACCTGCACCTGCCGTGACGAGAAACGAGTTTTATGCAGCACCGTTGCTTGGATATGAATGCGCCGGGCAATATCTTCTGCCCACTGGTATGATTCCCCATCCGGCCCCATAATAATCTCATTGGTACAATGCTTCTGAATATAGCCCGCCAATGCCCCATTCGCGGTTATCTTGACAGCGGGAATAGTAAATATTTCCTTCAGCGACTTGTACCGATGCAAATGCGGGTCAATGGTAATAATTTTATCAACTGAGGCATTGAGCATTGCTGCCATGAGGCGTGATGAAATCGCTTCTCCCGGATGGAAACGAGTATCCTGGCGCATATAGGCCAGATAGGGGGCAACTAAAATCACTTTTCGTGCCCCTAGATCTTTG
>Ga0066347_108_pt1 | contig 29970 bp, 26 predicted proteins | sample RifGroA2_FD_59265 | JGI IMG/M metagenome (GOLD analysis project Ga0066347, IMG submission 59265) | Archaeon GW2011_AR9 | reverse complement strand
CCATTTGGGACTTCTGCAAAGCTGGATGCACCAAAAAAATACATAGGCAAAAGAGCCTATGTGATTATTGTGCATTAGCTATTTATGCAACACAGCAAATTTCTTTATATACTTAGTCACATAAATGTGATTGACTAAGTCACATATATTACCTAGTACCATAAGTTTTATATACTTAGTACTATAAAAAAGAATAAATGAAGATAGACAGCCATCTAGAGAACTTGCGAGAAAGCTTTGAAGAGGTAGAGATGGCTATTAAAAAAGGCTTGGTGCTGAAACAAAGGACGATTGGATTTCATACCTCAGCGGCAGCAGTCGATATGCTGGAAATTATTTTACATCAAAAGAACCTGATAGATCCTGGTTTGGTGTTGAAACACGACTGGTTTGATTCGATGAAAACGGTGAGCGCAAAATTTCCCTTTGATTTTCCTCATAAGCATTTGATTCTTTCACTTATGATGAAGATTGAAGTGCCCCGTAATAATCTGTGCTATGGCAAGCGGCAGAATGAAGAAGTCTTAGAAGAAATTATTCGGAACTTCAACCATCTCAAGCAACTCTTTCAAGAGGTGACTGGATATGAATTATAAGTTAGTGGCATATGCAGCTGATTTCGTTTCTTTTCTTATTCAGGAGCTGGGTAAGGATGCTGGGAAAATAACGCAGGTGGTCCTGTTCGGTTCCGTGGCCAGAGGAGAGGAAGGGCTACGCAGCGACATTGACATTTTTGTTGATGTTGTTGACCTTAAGCTGGAAGAATCAATCCTCATGGTGAGGGATAGGTATTTTGATTCCATCAAAGTCAAAAAGTATTGGGAGCTTATGGGGGTGAAGCGAAAAATTCATTGCACCGTAGGGAAATTGAAAGAATGGGATACGCTTGAGCGTAGCTTGGTTGCCAATGGATTAATTTTGTATGGAAAATTCAGTGGAAAAATGGAAACCAAACCTTACTTCCTTTTTATACTTACGCCTAGTAAGGATAGGAAAAAAAATGTTATGGTATGGCGTGAGCTGTATGGATATACACAGCGAGTAGGCAAAAAGGTATATAAACAGAAAGGTCTGGTGAATGAGTATGGGGGCAGGAAATTGGGAAAAGGAGTTTTCATCGTCCCTTTAGAACACGCTCAAAAGGTTCGTAGCTATATACAAATGCAAAAATTTAAACAGGAAATTATTCCTTTTATGCAAGAGGTGATGTAATGAGAGTTATTCAATCTATTCGTGCCCGTGAAATCCTAGACAGCCGGGGAAATCCAACCATAGAAGCAGAAGTGCTGGTCAATAAAGTTTGGTATCGTGCTTCGGTGCCCAGCGGCGCGTCTACCGGCAGGCATGAGGCGCTGGAGCTGCGGGATGGGGGGAAACGGTATTGGGGAAAAGGAGTGCGGAAAGCGGTTATTCAGGTGGAAAAAATAATTGCTCCCTTACTTATCGGAAAAGATTGCCGCAGGCAGGCGGAGATTGATTATCTCATGATTAAGAAAGATGGGACGCATACGAAATCAAAATTGGGAGCAAATGCTGTCCTGGCCGTTTCCTTAGCCTGCGCTAGGGCAGGAGGAGCGATGCACCAGCAGCCATTGTACAGCTACATCCATCAGTTGCTGGGAATTCAGAAGCATCTTGCTCTGCCCCAGCCGTATTTCAATGTCATTAATGGCGGGAAGCACGCTGAGAATGATTTGCCTTTTCAGGAATTCTTTATTGTTCCCCGAGTAAAAACATTTGCCGAAGCCTTGCGTATGGGGAGTGAGACCTATCAGGTCTTGAAAAAAGTTATTGAGAAGAAATACGGAAAGTTGGCAGCGAATGTGGGTGATGAAGGGGGTTTCGCCCCTCCAGTGAAGAGTGCGGAAGAAGCGCTGATCCTGCTGCGAGATTCCATCAAGGCTGCCGGGTATCAGGGAAAAATAGAAATTGGAATGGATTGTGCCGCATCAGAATTCTATCATAAAGGATATTACTCGCTGTTGAAGAAAATGACTCCACCGGAATTATTGAATTACTATCTGAAACTTATTACGACGTACTCGTTAGTCTCGCTGGAAGATCCTTTTGAGCAGGAAGATTTTAGCTCTTTTGCAAAACTGACACAGAAAAGCAGCATTCAAGTAGTCGGTGATGATCTTCTGTGTACCAATGTTGAACGGATTAAAAGGGCTATTGCTGCCAAGAGCTGTACTTGCTTGTTACTCAAAGTAAACCAGATAGGGACTTTGACCGAAGCTCTTGACGCGGTTCGTGTGGCTTACCAAGCCGGATGGAAGGTGATGGTATCTCATCGCAGCGGGGAGACCGAGGATACTTTTATTGCTGATTTAGCGGTGGGCATTGGCTGCGGGATGATCAAGGCAGGAGCGCCCTGCCGGGGGGAAAGGACGGTGAAGTATAATCAATTGCTGAGAATTGAGGAAGAATTAAAATAATAATATTGTTGTACACAAATCTTTTTAATGCAACACATAATACTTGTTCTATGTCCAACTTTATTGAACTTTGTAAGGAGAAAGGGTATACTACTTCGATAGTTTTGTTTGAAAAGGCTCTTTCTTTTGCCAGGAAATATCTTGCTGACAAAAAGCGTTTAGCTGGCGATTCTTACTTTGATCACAATGTCCGAGTTGCTACTATTCTGGTTGAAAATAAGGCGGAACCGGAAATGGTCGTTTCCGGGCTGTTGCATGGGATTCTGGCGTATGCGCCAGCAGAAGAGGTGCGGGAAGGGTTTGGTGCGGAAATAGTGCAGCTGCTGTTGGAAGTAGAAGGGATTAAGGCGATTAAGTCGAAGAATAAGAAGATGGAAGCGGAGGCGGTGCGTAAAATTCTGCTCACTACTTTGCAGGATGTGAGAGTTGTTATCGTAAAGCTGGCAGCTAAATTGGATAATCTGCGGAGCATTGAAGTCTTACCGGTGGAAGAGCAGAAGCGCATTGCGCAGGAAGTGCTGGAGATTTATGCTCCCCTGGCATATCGTTTGGGTGTGGAAAGAATGAGGGTACAATTGGAAGATTCAGCTTTTAGAATTTTGAATCCCCGGAAGTATCAGGAAATCAACACTTTTTTGGAAGAGACTAGGGAGCAGCGGGAAAGGAAGGTTGAGGAGACTATTTCACTTATTGGCAGCTTGGCAGCGGGGAAAGTTGATATAGCTGCCATTAAAGGCCGCTCCAAGCATATCTATAGCATCTATAAAAAATTACAGCATGATAAAAATCTGCGGGATTTGTATGATCTGCTGGGAATCAGAGTCATGGTGAAAGATGTCCAGGATTGTTATATCCTGCTGGGGCTGCTGCATGAGCATTTTGAGCCAATGGAGGGGAGATTAAAAGATTATATCGCCACTCCTAAACCCAACGGGTATCAATCGATTCATACCGGGATAAAGTTGCCTGATGGTTCTATTTTGGAAGTGCAAATAAGAACTGCTGAGATGGATGAATTGGCAGAGGAAGGACTGGCAGCACACTGGCAGTATAAAGGGATTTCCTCAGAGGAGCAGTTTGAAAAAAAAGTAGCCTGGTTACGGGGAGTTTTGAATCTTCAAAAGACTATGGAGAACAAGGAATTTTTGGAAACGGCAACGGTGGATGTCTTTGGTGATACCATTTATTGTTATACCCCCAAGGGGGAAGCAAAGGAATTGCCTTCAGGGGCGACGGTTCTTGATTTTGCTTATCTGGTGCATCAGGATATTGGTGATCATGCTGTTGGCGCACGGGTCAATGGCAGGTTCGTGCCTTTAAAAGAGGGATTGAAGTTAGGGGATGTAGTGGAAGTGTTGACGAACAAGAATCAACGTCCGCGCCGCAGCTGGCTGAAAGTGGTGAAATCGGGACGGGCTCGGCAGAAGATTCGGAAGTCGCTGAAAGAACATGAGCAGTTAGCACCTTTTCATTTCCGACCGCTTAAGCCGGCGGTTACCGAAGAACAAGGAGTATTAACGGAAGCGGTCGATTTTCCCGCGGCGCGCTGTGAATTTGCTAAATGTTGTCTGCCCATCCCTTCAGAGGATATTGTTGGACTAGTTACCAAGAGAAGGGTCATTTCGGTGCATCGTCAGGATTGCCGGGCGGCGCTCAAAGAAGAGATGCGATGGGTGAAGGTAAGCTGGAAAAATACGTTTGGACAGAAACTTAAATTTTTTGTCCGGGCCGAGGAAAGAAGCGGATTATTGGCTGATTTATTGAATACCATTGCCCAAGCGGGATTTGAAGTGAAGGAAGCGAAAGCAAAATTGCTGGATATTGGGCATGCGGAAGCTTCGTTCTTAGTCGTGCCTCGGGATTTGGAGCAGTTGAAGGAGCTGGTGCGAAGGCTGATGAATGTGAAAGGGGTGAAGAGGATTTATTTTGAGTGATTTTTTTAAATTATCCAATCCATTTCACCACATCCACCAATCTGTTGGAATATCCCCACTCATTGTCATACCAGGCCACAATCTTGAGCACCCTCCGGTCTACGACATTGGTCAGCTTGGAGTCAATGATGGCGGAATGGGGATTGTGAATGATGTCAGAGGAAACCAGCTCATCTTCGGAATACTGAATTATCCCCTTGAACTTTCCGTTGGCTTCTTTCTGCAATAGTTTATTGACTTGTTCTGGAGTCACGTCTTTTTCTGTTTCAATGGTGAAGTCAGTAATGCTGCCATCAGGAACGGGAACGCGCATGGCGAAGCCTCGTAACTTGCCTTTCAACGAAGGGATCGCTTCGATGGTGGCAATATCTGCCCCGGAAGAGGTGGGAACGATGTTGAGTGCTGCCGCCCGTGATCGCCGCAAATCTTTATGCGGGCCATCGACGATGTTCTGATCGGCGGTATAAGCATGGACAGTTGTAAAGAAACAACGTTTGATGCCTACACTATCTAGGATGACTTTTAATACCGGCGCGACACAGTTCGTGGTGCAGGAAGCGTTGGAGATGACATGATGCTGTTTCTTGTTGTAGAGCTTCTCATTGACACCCCACACTAATGTCACCGTATCAATGGGGCAGACATTATCTTCACATTTGCAGGGTGCGGAGATAACTACTTTTCGTGCGCCGGCAGTAAGGTGGATGGCGGCGTCCTGAGGCTTGGTGAAGCGGCCGGTTGATTCCACCACCACGTCTACTTTAAGCTGCTTCCAGGGAAGTTTGGAGGGGTCTTTTTCGGCGAATACTTTGAGCAGTTTCTTTCCTACGACGAGGGAGCTGTCTGTAAAGCTGACGTTTTCCTCGAAGCGATTGTGGATGGAATCATATTTAAGCAGATGGGCAAGGGTCTTGTTGTCGGTTAAGTCATTTACGGCGACGATATTGATTTGGGGGTCTTTATATGCTGCCCTGTAAAACATTCTGCCAATACGGCCAAAGCCATTGATGGCGACGTTGATAGTCATGATGGACACCTCTCTTTGATGTTTGCATAATTGGGGTGGATTATTTAAATGTTATTACAGCTCGATCACCAACTTCCGTTTCGATTCCGGGTACATGGTCACTTCTTTTCCTTTTTCCAGATGTAAAAAGTCAATGATTCTCTTGGGTAAGCGTATGTCCAACGTCGTTCCCGCCTGTCCAATCTTCGTTTTCGCTCCCATGCCGAACAGTCCTTTGGATTTTGTTGCTTCTGTAATCTCAAGGGAAGTCTCCTCATCAAAAAATGTTTCCCCGCATTGTTCGCACACCTCTCCCTTGAATTTGCCGATGGGTTCCCCATAGACGGCATAGGGAACTTCCTTCACCTTAAGTACTCCTTTTTCACAGAGATAGCATTTAGTCATGTTCATCACCTATCCATCATCACCGTTTTGATGATGCATTTGTCGTATTTTACTTTATATGCCACCCGGATGTATGTATACATCACCAGGAAGCCATCGGTCTGAGGCACTTTTGCTCCCCGCTGGATGGCCGTTTTAATCTGTTCTTCCGTGATGCCGTGATAGTCCATGCGTTCACGGGCGTGGAGAGTAATAATCAGTCTCATGTAATTTATTGTAATTAGAAGTTATTATTTATAAATCTTGCGGTGAAATCTCTTTCCATTGGCTCGAAGAGCATATGAGAAAGTGCTGGGCAGGGTAGTTTGCTCTGGCGGGCAATCATTGATCCTGGGGAGCGGTAAATCGCTCAATTCTGCTGTTGCCATATTAGCTATCCTCCATTTGCTTTTCCTGATGAAACTCAGAGACTATCCTGTCCAGACTGGACAGCACCTTTTGCCAAAACTTTTCCGTTGTTTTTCCCTTTGGCGAGTCGCAGTCTTCCCAGGCACCATACTTCCTGTCCGTCTCAGAATCTCCCCAGCGGGACGAGTACTTTCCGTGGAAGAACTCGCATGGTTTGTGTCCAAGTACACTATGATGGTAGACGGACGTGGCTAGCACATAGGGGATTTTTCGTTCTTGAAGAAGTTTTGCGATAACCAGACCATTTGGCTGATTCTCTTCTTTTTCTTCCAGCGCATCGCGCATAGCTTGGTAATAGTCAATCGCACCCCGACCAGCATATTCGCAGAATGCCTGAAAGTCATTCTCTTTTACCTCCTGGTATTCTACTATAAATCGACCTTCTCTTAGTTCTGAACATTCAATCGTTTGCGGCAGGGGTCCTAACAAAAGTTCATCTTTGGATTTCAGATTCTGAGCAATATCCCTCAAATGTTCATGGGGGTTCGATTCATTCTTCACTACAACAAATCGAACCAAATAACAAAGATACATCTTCCTTATCAAATCATTAACCTCTTGTTCGGGAAGAGTGGATAGTTCTATTTTTCTGGCTTCATAATCTCTTCCGTTGGGAATCCCGTACCTAGAAATCTCCCAACGGGCATGTTCCTCGAGATCATCTCTGATCCCCAAGAAAGGTTCTTCGTCAGTGCAATAGGCACGCACCATATTTGCTCCAAATCTATTCTTGTCGGCCGGAGTGAGAAACTTGTCCAGCATTGCCATGCCAGCAGCCAGCTTCCTTTGAAATCTTTTTCCTTCTTCGTCTTCCTGTAGCATCTCTTCCAGAATAGCACGTCCGCTGTCTCGTTTTCCCGTGCCTGCTTCCTGCGGGAAAAATAAGTCCGTGATAACGGCATCGTAGTCTGGTTGAGCAAGATAGGCTTGTGCCGTTTGCAGGTCAGCAGCATAATCAGCATTAATGCCCCTCGTTTGTAAAACTCGTTGCAGAGTTTCTCGAGCGGTCGGGCTATCTTCAATTACCAATACTTTTCCATATTTTATGGGGGTTGCTTGTGTCATCGTCGTTTCCTCCAGTTATCTCTTTTTATCTCCTTTTCATTTAATTTACTGTTTAGTGAGAACTATTAGGTATATAAAATTTACCAATAAAAAATGCACTAAAACATCAAAAGATTTATAAATAATGATAAAAATAACAAACTTATGCCTATCGATGCCCTTGACCGTAAGATCCTCTACGAATTGGACCAGAAAGGGAGGGCTACCTATAACGAGCTGGCCAAAGCTGTGCGCGCGCATCGCAATGTGGTAGCGTATCGCATCAAAAAGATGGAGGAAGCAGGCATCCTTCGCGGCTATTTTACAGAAATCAATAACTCTGTCCTGGGATTTACGGGTTATCGGGTTTTCTTTAAGTTCAGCAATTATAATCCTGAGGCAGAGCAGAAAGTGGTGCAACAACTGCTTAAAGATGCGCGGGTGGCATGGTGTTTTAGCGTTTCGGGCAAGTGGGATCTGGATATCATTTACTGGTGCAAAAGCCGCTTTGAATTTTATGAGCTGCTGCAGTCCCTGCAACAAGAGTTTAGCTCTATTATTGCAGGTACAGAAGTCTCGCAAGTGGTGGATATTTACCACTACCCTAAATCCTATCTGGTTGACGCAAAAAGGCAGGTAACGCTGAAGAAAAAGCTAGGACATAGCACCTATGAACTCAATGACTTGCAAAAAAGGCTCCTACATATCATTTCCACAGAGGCGAGAAAAGACATTATTCAAATCAGCAAAGAACTCGATGCCAGCATCAACACCACCAAGAAATATTTGGCGGAGTTACAGAAACAGGGGATCATCCTTTCCTTCCGACCATTTATTGATATCAATGCTCTGGGTTATAACTATTTTAAGCTTCACCTCTATCTTCAGGGATATACGGAAGCTGAAAAGAAATCTTTGATCAGTTATCTGGAATATGATTCCAACGTTGTCTATCTGGATTTTTACATCAATGGTGCGGATATTGAAATTGAGTATCATGTACGGGATCAGCAAGAAATGAACTTGAAATTTGCGGCCTTACGGGAAAAATTTGGCAAATTTATTAAAGATTATTTCATCATCAAATTTGAGAGGGAGCATGTGGTTAGGTATTTGCCGGCACTGTGAAAAATGATAATTACCCCTAATTGCCCAAAGCATTATAGCTTGTTTTCAACTTCCTTCCCGCGTCCTGCAGTTGCTGCAGTTCTTCCGGATGTAACTGCCATTCTTTTACATTTTCAACTCCTTTCCTCCCTAGAATAACAGGGACACCCAGTGAAACATTATATAATCCATACTCTTCTTGTAGATTCACGGAGCAGATCATCAGTTTCTTCTGGTCTTTGATAATAGCCTCTACCATATCTGTCGTATTGGAAGCGGGAGCAAAGACGGTCGCCCCTTTTTTCTGAATGACGGTAAGTGCGGTTTGTCTTATTTTTTCTCTGAAGTGAATTTTTTCCTCCTCAATAAAATCTCTCTTCTGTCCATTAATCCTCACTCTGCTGAAAAGAGGCGCCTGATCTTCGCCGTGTTCTCCCAGCACGTATGCTTCCACCTCTTTTTCGGGAAATCCCAGGACTACCCTGAACCGGGAAGAGTCTAACTGTCCTCCCGAACCAATCACTTTTTCTTTGGCAAACCCCCGTGTAAAGATGAAATGGTTGATCATATCCATGGGGTTGGTGAGAGTGATGATAATGGACTCGGGGGAATATTTCTTTATTTCCTCCAGAATAGATCCCACTATCTTGATGTTGATGTGGGCCAACTGCAGCCTGTCTTTGATGTCCGGCGTCCTCGGTTTTCCGGCGGTGAGGACAATGACATCGGAATGGGCCATGGCGGGATAATCGCCGGAAGATACTTTTGTTTTGTTTTGATAGGGGAGAGCCTGCAAAATATCTGCCGCTTGTCCTTCGGCTAAGTCTCTGAGAAGATCTACGAGCACTAATTCATCGGCAATTCCTCGAGAAGCAATTTCATAAGCGATGGCCGCGCCGAGGTTGCCGGCGCCGATACAGGTGATTTTGGTCATGTTTCTTCCTTAGGATGGGCTCTCTTTTTAAGTTTTCAGGAGAAGCATTATAAATATCGTGGTTTTATGATGTGTCATGGAACCAGTCCCTATTCCAGGAACAGAAGAGTTTGTTTTTAAGAAAGGTTTCATAGAACGTTATTCCCAGCTCACCAACTGGGAGGAATTCAGGAGATACTCCCTTTGCTTCCTCCGCCGCAGCATCCGTGTCAATACTCTTCTGGGCACGGTCAAGGACGTGAAAAAAAGCATCGAATCAAAAGGGTGGAAACTGGAGCCCATTCCCTGGTGCAAAGAGGGATTTTGGATTTCTCACCCTGATCGACGGGATGTGGGGCATTTGTTGGAACATCAGTTAGGGTATGTCTATGTGCAGGAAGCGGCATCGATGATTCCTCCGGTGGTGCTCAATCCCGTGCCGGGGGATATAGTATTAGATATGTGCGCAGCTCCTGGAAGTAAAACGACCCAGATGGGAGCGATGATGGAAAATCGAGGTTTAGTTATTGCCAATGATTTTAAGGGAAATCGCCTGCAAGCCTTGGGAATCAATGTGCAGCGGAGTGGACTGACCAATGTGTTGATTACGCTGATGCATGGGAATGGCTTTCGTGACTTTCAATTTGATAAGATATTGCTGGATGCTCCTTGCAGCGGGACGGGGACGATTCGAAAGAGTTTGCATACCATTCACGATTGGAATCAGGGGATGATTGCTTCATTGTCGCGACAGCAGAAGCAGTTGATTGAACGGGCCTATCTGAATTTAAAGCCAGGAGGGGTCTTAGTGTATTCTACTTGTACTTTGGAGCCGGAGGAAAATGAGGGGGTAGTCGATTATTTATTGAAGAAGTATCCAGATGCTGCGGTGGTTCCAGTGGTATTAAAAGGATTGAAGACGGGTTCACCGGTATTGGAATTTGCCGGAATAAAATATGATCCATCCATTAAGCAAGCGTTACGCATTTGGCCGCAGGATAATGACACAGAGGGGTTCTTTGTGGTGAAGATCCGAAAGAGAGCATGAAAGTGCGCTATATGATTGATTATGCCATTATTCCTTTTGTGACAGGCTTGCCTTTCTTTTACGCTGCATCAACTGTCGAGAGGTTTCAAGAAGAGATGGGGAATGCTATGGGACGGAAAGGAAATGCCTTTGAGTTAGCTGATCTTTGTTTTGATTTAGGCCAGATGACTGGCTTTATGGGGACACTCATTTCTACCGTAGGCGGTGGGCAGGCATTAGCAGGAGGCGATGGGGAAACTCTGCAGAAAGTTTTTCTTTCAGTTGTTGTGGGCAATGTTGCTTCATTAGTGTACGAAGGAGTGCGTTCGCGAGTAGTGAAGTCTTCCCGGGCAGGAAAGTTTGATGTGGATGAATGAGAAGGGTTTTATATTGTATTTACCATCGTTTTCCATTTATTTTAGTGCGGTTTTATCTCTCAATTGTCTTTCCTTCCACCACATCAATAATCTTAGAGGGCTTTCCTTCTTTGGGCCCTTCGTAAATCATGAATTCTACACCACGTTCAATCTCTGGGTCAAGGTTCTCCAGAGAGGTCATGAATGGTTTTCCATGCTTGTTGGCGGAGGTGGTGACAATGGGGATGCCTAGTTCTTGGATGTAGGTGCTGAACCAATGATCGGGGTACCGGATGCCGATGGTGTCTCTTCCGGTGGTGAGCCGGTCAGGAACACTGGATTTGTGTTTCAATTTTAGAATAAGGGTGTAAGGGCCGGGGAGTTTGGCCAGAGCGGTTTCTGCCTGGGCATTAATCTGGCAGTTTTTCTGAATCCAATCTATCGATGGAACCCAGATGGATAAGGGAGTGGCGGGCCTGTCTTTGAGTTGCCTTATCGTTGATATGGCTTTGGCGTTGGTGGCATCACATCCCAAGCCGTAGATAGTATCACTGGGATGGATGAAGATTACTCCCTGTCTTATCTTTTGTAGAATTTCTTTGGAGCGTAGTTTAAATTCTCGCCGGGTTAGGACTTCCATCTATTACTCAGAAAGTGGATTATTTATATATTTTATGAGACAAGAAAATTCAAGGCTAATATCCAATATTCTCGAGTCTCCTTTTTATGTCTTCTAGTTTCGCTTGCATAGTTTGTAATCGTTCATAGGCATGAGGATGTGTTATCCAATACAAACGACGTGCGGTTCTCTCTCTTTGCTGTTGACGGTAGGGTTCTTCTCTTTTATGTTTTTCTTTCAATGCGATTTGATACATTTCACAGAGGGCAGCGAGTCTTGCGTCAATGACAAGCACATCTGATCCTTGCTTCATACGCTCAGTGAAAAGACGATCTTCCAGAGATTCTTTATCCATAGAAGTTGTATGGTGAAAAACTATTTAAGCTTTTTGGGAGAAGTGCTTTTACTAAACTCAAATGTTTTGATCCGGCCTTTTTTAATGTCTTCCAAAGAGCGTAACATAGAGTGAAGAAACTCATTTTGTTCTTTTAATTCTTTTTTAATTTGTTCTCTATTTTTGGCAGTGAGTGATTTCGCAAGAAGCATTTACGCCACCTTGGTCGCTCGCCTCGTGCCAACCTCACCCTAAATTTTGCTGAATTTTAGCTTCGTTAATCGTGGAGTTGCATCAATAATTTCGTGCAAGCAAAGGTAGTTCTCGGCTCGCCTCTTGACCTAGGCGGCGGCGTAAATGCAAAAATCACTCACAAAATAAACTGTGCCCTTCCGTGTGCATAGCGCAGTTTTGTTAAAGTGTCTGTTGCTAGGGATTGAACTACTTGATGAGCTTGTATTAGTTCTTCTGTTCCTAACTTAACTTTTTCCCCCCTGGATTTTAGTGTTTCATAAAGTCCTTCCGAAAATGTTGTATTGAATGGAATTCTGAGCCGGCATAAAGTGCCGTAGAAATTAGGTCTTAATCGTGTTGCTATTACACCTAATTCTGGATGTTCTTTTTGGTGATAATGGTCAGAATGCCAGTCCATTTGACCCATAAGACTTCCTGCCCATTCAAAATGTTCTTGTTCTCCAACATCAATCTGTTGCCCAACTATGATCGCATTTAATCCAGTTGCAACTGATTGTAATCTAGAACTAGCTGCGAAGAGTTCTGCTTCATATTGCAAATTTCTGGTTAGACCCACATAATATCTTAGTATGCACACACTTATAAGAATTTCTATATTGAAAGTATACTTTCTCTGGTCATTGTTTTTGTAAAAATCCCTTTCCCCCAGCCATGGCAGCCAGGGGGATAGGGCATAGGGGTGTTTCGTTGAGGTAGTTTATACTGAAGCCATCGAAAAGTCATCAATGAAAGTTTGCCTTTCTCTTAATCCTAAAGGGAGATAGCGCTGGTAGTCGTCATAGGTCTGCAGCAGGTAAATGACTCGGTCGGTGACGTTCATCGCAACCACCCCCCGCTGAGCTGGTAGTCGAAGGATTCTTCCCGGGGCCGGATAGTTTCGGTAGTCATTTTCATGACTTGCTGCTCAAATAATCTTTTTATGGTTCTGGTGGTTAAATCAATCATGGCTATCACCTCCTGGTTGATGGTTTTAGGATGGAAGAAGTAGTTTATATACTCTCGCCGGAGTTGTCCAGTGGGTGAGTGGGTTTATATAAGAATGGTTGAAAGTCATAAATTTTTAGTTTTGGGGAGTTAAGAACACTGGACAAGGAGTGGAAATAAGCTGGTTAGTGGGGAAAATCGTGTCAGTTTTAGAAATGATAAATGTGCTTAAAATGTATTCTTTATACCAACATCCCGCTAATCATGCCTTCTTGTCCTGGTCTACTGGTGACTTTTACTTTTCCTAATTTTGTCTCAACGATAGCTCCTTTGGTAATGATGTTTCGACGAACTAAATGGGGATTGGCGGCATTTTCAATAACGTTGAGAATTTGGGTTTTGGTGGTTTTTCCTTTTTTATCGGAAACATTGATAACGTTGGTTGTGAGCAAGGATTGCTTGGCATGGCCGCCTAAAGTGCCTTTGCGTCGTACTTTTGTTTCAGGCGAGAGGCGGGTATTGGCTGGAAATCCGGCCAGTTCAGTCTTTTTCTTAGTTCGGGACTGATGGTATCTTCCACCGGAGGCTTTTCGTTGCGATCTTGATTGTGAGCGTGCCATGAATTCTGTAATTAAGCGGTTTCTTTAAAAAGATTTCGTTGTGGAAATGGGGAGACGAAACAACTTGATGGGTAAGCTTTTTTATTTCCCTTTTTTTTTCTTTCCATTAAATATGTGTTCTTTTAGCTTTTCGTTGCCCTTCCAGTCCAAGGCATGTTCGAGAACTTCTTCGATGGTGGTTACGGGAATTATCTTGACCAGATCTAGTTTGGCTTTCTCAACCACAATATCTTGTAAATTGGAATGGGGAACGATAATGATTTTGATGCCGGCATCGATAGCGGCTTCTACTTTGGATGACACACCTCCTACGGGCAGGACTTCGCCGCGTACGGAGAGCGAGCCGGTCATGGCGACTTCTTGTTTGATGGGGATTTCTTTCAAAGCAGAAATAATGGAGGTGGCGACGGCGATGGAAGCGGAATCACCTTCAACTCCATCATGGGTTTGCAGGAATTGGACAAAAATATCCCGAGTTTCTTTGATGTCCTCACCGAAGTATTTCATGATGATGGCGGAGACGTTCTTGACGGCTTCTTTGGCAATCTCGCCGAGTTTTCCGGTGGCGATAATCTCCGATTTTTTTCCTCCTATGGTTACGGCGGATTCAATCGCCAAAATAATTCCAGACTGGGCCGATCCGCCGCCGATGACTGCTAATCCATTGACCCGGCCTACTTGCCTTCCTGTAGTTACAATGACTTCGTATTCTTTCTTTCGTTCAATGTATTTATCGGCAATCTGCTGTTCGAGGGGACGGGCGAGAACTTTCGCTTCTTTGACGTGCTGGGCGGTGGCGAACTGAGCGCCTTGTTCTTTGGCCAGATCACCAGCGGCCCGGACCAGCCCGCCTAAGCTGCGTAAATGTAGGGTGAGATGGCCCTTGCGGTTGGCCTGCCGCCGGGCTTCTTCTACGATGGCACTCACGCCGTCAATGGTAAAGTGGCCAATTTTTCCTTTTTCTTTTCGCACTTCCTGAGCCACAAATCTTGCTATTTTTTCTCGATTTTGGGGTGTGTCGAGCATAGTATCATTCATATAGACTTCATAGCCATAGCCTCGCATTCGGGAGCGCAGGGCCGGATGCATATCTTTGACGGTTTCGAGATTGCCGGCTGCTACCAGTACAAAATCGCAGGGAACCGGTTCGGTGCGTACCATAGCTCCAGCTGATCGTTCGGATTGCCCGGTGATGGGAAATCTCTTCTCTTGCAGGGCAGAGAGCAATTCCTGCTGGGTCCGTGGATGCAAAGTAGCAATTTCATCAACGAACAGGACACCGCCATTGGCTTTGTGAATCATGCCGGCAACGACACGCTGATTGGCGGGAGTTCCTAAACCTCCCGACTGGAAAGGATCGTGAAGCACATCGCCGAGCAAGGCGCCAGCATGAGCACCAGTGGCATCGAAAAAGGGGGAATTTTTTCGCCCAAAATTGTCAACGATGAGTTTAGGTATATTGAACTGTTCTGATTTGAACATCCGTGGACCCATGCTCATCATCATGACGAATACAGCGAGAAATATCATGCCGCCAAGGAAAAAAGCGGTAAACATGAGATCGGATTTGTAGTAATGGCGCACCCACCAGGGGGCTATCAGCGTGAGGGCAGCAACGATAAAAAGGAGGAAGTTGTTGTTTTTGAGCATTTGCTTGGTATCAAGGTAATATCGCTTGACTTCTTCCCTTCCTTTTCCTGCTGGGATTTCTTTGATGCTGGGATTGTTTTCATCGTTGGGATTGGGAATGGCCAGAAGGTCTTTTAACTCAGATTTAGGAAGAAGTTCGGCGAGGGCCATGCCCAGCATACTTTTTCCGGTTCCCGGTTCGCCGATGAGCAGGACATGGCGGCGCTGCAGGGCAGCTTTTTTGATAATGCGAACGGCTTCATCCTGGCCGATGACTTCATCGACTATTTGTGCCGGAAGTTTGATATCTTTGGTGGTTTTCATGGGTAAAAAAGTGTGGTGTTAGTGAATCTCTTTTAGGGTGTGTTCTTTAAAAAGGTTGTGATACTTTTTGTGGGGGTGTTGGTTATTGTTCAAGAAGGATTCTACTGGCATGGACATACACATCTCCCGTTTCATTTCCAGCCACTTCTTTTAATCTTCTGAAGTTAGGGTCGGGGAAGAAGCCTTCCGTTGTGGCAAATTCTGCCTCCCGATAGTCTGGAAACCGGCGAAGCAGTTGGAAATAGAGTTGGATATCCTGTAAGGTCTGTTCTGCAGAGACGAAGCATCGTTGTGTCAGTTCTTCAGATTCTCTGCAAAATATTCTTTCCAGACCATTAGCAGTGGCGAAAGACAGGGAAGTGGCTAGATTTATCGCGATATGTCGATAATGACAAGCTCCCGGCAAAGAAGCAAAATGGCAACCATACTCCTCCGGAAAAGAAGAAATTACTTCTTTGTATTTTTTCCCTAATGCTTCCAGTTCTCTCAGTCGTTCTGCTAGGTCTGCCATTACGTACAGAAAAGCCTTCGTTTTTTTTAAAACTATTGAAAAATAAGCTCATTATGCGTTTGCTGAATGAGATTAAAAAAATGGTTTTACTCCGTTGCTTTACTTTTCGCTACTATTCTAATAAATATTTCTTCAAAATGGCCTTTCTGCTGGGTTTCTACTTTTTGTTGATGTTCGAGATGAAGCAAGGGGATGAAGGTGTATACTTTTTCCTGCCGTCCAGCTCGAGGAGGAAGCAATTTGCTGAAAGTGAGGGGTATTTCCTGCTCTTTGTTGGTGTAGTATTGTATCTTATGATAGGTATCGCGGATGGCTTCCATGATGTCCATATTTCGTTTGGGGATAATGAAAGGGGTTGGCCGTTGCTGGGCCAGGATGCGTTTTTTGGTGGCCATGGCTCGCTGCAGGGCAGAAACTAAATCATGGATGGATACTTTTCTATTTCGAGGCTGGGGATTTTTGGGAATTAAGGCAAAGGAAGTTTTATCACGATGGAAGCCATTACTCATTCCATTTCCCATTTCATCCTCTTCACTTATCTCATCGGTTTGGCTGATGAGCTGGTCGTAGTTAAAAATATCATGTTCCACGAGGTGGTTGGACTTCATTTTGAGCAAGAAAGCGGCTGCCAAGAGTATTTTTCCAGAAACGCGAAAGTCGTGCTCCTGTATCTCTTTGATGGCTTCAAGGTATTTCTGGGTAAGAAGAGTGATATTAACATCCCATGGATCCATCTGTTCCGTTTTTACTAAGTCATAGAGGAGAGTCTTCCAGGTAACATCTTCCTGATTAAGCAGCAGGTCAAAGATTTGTTCTTGCATAAGTGATGTATTAATCTGGGTTGGTTTTTAATACTTTGGTTTTTTGTAGTCTTAAAAATCTGTTTCTTAGCGTTTCTATCTATTGGTCAATACAAAGATTTAAAAAGAAGGTGCTTGTTTTTTCTCCAGCATGAAAAAGTTGGTTCCGGGTTTGTTGTTGTATGCGGGTTTAGTTGTTATTATGGCTTTTTTTGCAGCAGCTTCAGATGATGCTTTCATTCTTGCTGATAAAGTATCCGGTGCGTCGCCTTTATTAGTTCATTTTACGGTTAATTCTACGGCAGCCATCCAGAGTTATTCCTGGGATTTTGATGAGGATGGGAATGAAGACAGCACGGATGCTGCGCCGCAGTTTATTTTTGGTGATGAAGGAAATTATGATGTTCAGCTGAAAGCGATGACCACTGATAATCGGACCATTACTGTTACCAAAGCTATGGTGGTGGCTTCTTCGATGATGGTGTCAGTAACCGCGACACCGGCTACAGGTATAGCTCCTTTGGTAGTTCAATTTACTTCAGTGGCAACAGGGAAAGATCCCTGGGCCTTTGCCTGGGATTTTAATGGGGATGGAACTGCTGATAGCACGGCGCAAAATCCATCAACGACCTTTGATGCGCCGGGACAATATAATGTTAGTGTAATGGTAACTGATGCGACTGGTACTCGGGTGGTTAAAACTGTTCCTGTCGTGGTGGCGTTATTTGAATCTCATATTAACGTCAGCTCTTATTTCCCGGAAAACGTGGCCAAGGGTGAAAATCAGATTACCTTTATTGTGAATAATAATGGCGACAAGATTTTGAAAGATATTAATGCTAAGATTATCGGGAGGGGTATTCAGCATCTGAGTTCAACCTTGATAGCCAGCCTTAAACCGGGGGACCAGGATTCGTTGACCGTGAAAATGAATGTGCTGGAAGCAGGAAAACTGGAAGGTGCCATTAAAGTTCTGGATAGCAGTTTTCCGGTTACTTTTACGGTGGCGCAGGAAGTTGAATATAATAAAGAGGAGCTGGAAACCAGGCTTACGGTTCTGAAGCAAAGATTGGATGAGCAGGATAGTATTTATTATGATAAGAAATCACAGGGCTATCTGGTCTCGGAAGTGTTTGAGAGCATTAAAGCAGCTAAGAAACAGCTGCAGGATGGGCAGCAGCAGTTGTTGACGGGGAAGTTTGCGGAAGCGACCGTGAACTTAGATTTGGCAAGTTCAGCGGTGGATGATCTTACTACTGATTTAAATGGGGCTAAAAAACAGGAAGTTACTTTTATGATGTGGATGAAAGAAAATGCGGTGGCTATCACAGCAGTTATTGCGGCGATTGGCGCACTGAGCGGTATTTTAGTGAAAGTAGGGGGGCATGCCAAAAAAGCAGGAGCGCAGGCAGTTAAATTGACGGAGAGTGTGAAGAATAAAATTACGGCAAAGAAAAATGGGGAGAAGAAGGAAGAACATCATTCTGAGCCAGTTGCTGATGAAGAGAAGAAAGAGGAGAGTGGGGATTTAAAGGGTTAGATGTCTTTTCTTATAATTTTGTATTCTTTAAAATGATGGGCCCACCCGGATTCGAACCGGGGATCAACGCCTTTCAGATTCTCTGTTGAGAATTGTAAGGGCGCTGTCATCTGCAGTCTCCTATGCAGAGATAGCCGCTAGACCATGAGCCCGCTTACTATCTGTTTTTGAGAGTGCTTTATTAAGCTTTTGATACAGAAATTAAAGCTCATGTAAAAATAAATCAGGCTTTACCCATCGGGCCTCGCTGCATGTATCTTCCCTTTCTAATATTAAATCTCTGATATCCACCAGGGCCGCCAAATTTGGGTTCCTGAACCGGTTCAGCAGTTTTAAAATAAGGAAATTCAGTTCCAGTCAGCATGGCTTTTTCGCTGAAGATCTGGGGTGCCGAAAACATTTCCGGAGGCTCATCGTTGTCAACCAGTATTACCTTGGCTATGGATTCTGGTCCTGTGCCTTTGACGTCGTATTCAAATTGCACCTGGAGAACTGCTTTTCGATGGGGAGCGAGCAGCAGGGCATCGAGGGCGGCAATCCGATGAACGGCGTGAAGCAGATTGTTGATGGCAAATTCTTTACGTTTAGCATCTTTGTACTTATTGGCCCATTTCCACCAATATTTTAAGGTTCTGTTGCCTTCGGTATCAAGGTGAGCTCGTAGGTTATTAATAATAGGATCTCCCGTACTTGCTTTTCGCAATAATTTCTGCACCGTTGCAAGGATTTGCGGCTCTCCGGTTTCTCCACTGGCTTTGAGTTTAGTCATGACCATGGGAATTCCAGATTGTTCACTAAAGGCAGCCAATTTCTGTTCGATGAAGCGAGCACGCTTATCACTTAATTTTAGGTTGTATCTACTTGATCCAGTGGGATCAGCAAATCCTGAGAGTTGAATTTCTAAGGAAAAATGAGTGTCTTTGATAAAATCTTGATATTTATCATACCCGGCTTGTTTGGCAGCAGCAATAACTGCTTTGAGAATATCAGGAAAAGCATCTTTGATATCTTTGGCAGCATCGACAGTTTGGTTGGAAACATCGAAGGGAAAGTTGTTAGTCACCACCAGATCTTTGGTCACATGAATTTTGATTTGTTGTTCCACCACGTCTCCTATGACCACTTCTCGTTGGGGTGCTGTTGTGATAGCGTGAGGAACTACCTTAGTTTGTATTGATTCTGCTGTCCTTCCTACTGCTGCAGCGGTCATTAATCCAGCTAGACCAGCAGCAATAGCAGTTCTAAATCGACTGCGGGCAGCTCTGACGTTGAGGATGGTATGCTGGCCGTAGGCAATAGCTTGTTTCTCTGCTTTATTGACGGTTTCTTCTTCTTTTCGTTCGATGAGATTAAGGTCGATCAATAATTTGTTGTCTCCGGAGAGGTTACGACGTACGTCGGCTTTGGTTTTTTCTAAACTGTGTTGTATCTTATGCAGCATATAGCCGGCGTGTCCTAGTATTTGTTTGGTTAAGGACATCCGCTGCCAGATGTAATCAGTGAGAGATTGAACGTGCTGCTCAAAAGCGGTGAGCCAGCGAAGCAGTTCATAATGAAGAATCCCGCTTTGTTCTAATTCTTTTTTACTGGCAAAAACACCCGGTGCAGTTCCTGCTCCTACTTGGCGAGTCATCCAGCGCCCAGATTTGGTTTGCTTGAATTGGTTATTTCCAATAGTATACCATTGATCTACTACTACTTTTTGGCGGAAGAGCTGATATCCGCCCATTTTTTCCATCTTAAGGTAGCTTTCTATTTCCTTGGCTGCTTTATGGATATCTTCCAGCACTTTTCGTACCTGTTGATCTACATCCCGTTTTTGCAGTTCCCGGGCGTCAATCAATTGGGCTAATTTGTCGGTATCTCCAACTGAGAGGGAATAAGCGCTTTTTGCTCCCAGCAGTTCCCGGGAGAAGACTTCATCGGTCTCGCTTACTTCTTGTTCAATGGCATCCAAAATTTTTTTATATCTAGTGGAGATGGCAGTGAGCATCTCGCTCAGCAGGCGATGCAGAGTAAAATCAGACAGGTTTTTCTTATGTTCAGCAATAAGCTGAATGAATTGCTGCATCACTGCCAGCGGCTCTTGGATATCTTTCTGATAACTGATAAATTCTGCTTTTTCTATCTCACTGATATCCTTGCTGATATCGGCGATCATTCGTTGATGTTCTCGTAAAACGCTTTCAATTTTTCGTTGATTGGGTCTGGTGGTATTGGTGAGAATTTCTAGATTGGCTTCGAGTTTCTGCAGCTGATCTAATTTCTGATCCAAGCGCTGGGCCAGATTCGCTGCCCGAACGCTTACCCGCTCATCGCGGTAGAACTTGCCCAGGACTAAGGAAAATATGCCCATTTCAACATCACCTATTTTTATTTGCTTCTATTTATCCAATAACTATCTATATATCTATAATATCTACAGCAATCTTTATCAATTAATATACTTTTTGGTGTTGTATGAATAATTCTATGCCTACAACGGATGTGGTGTACCAGCCAGCGGAGGATTCCTACTTGCTGCAGGAGTATGTGAAAGAATATGCTTTTGGCCGGGTGCTGGATATGGGAACCGGCTCTGGTATACAGGCACTTACAGCTTTGAAGCGGACTAATGTGAAGGAGGTAGTCGCAGTAGATATTGATGAGGAAGCAGTGCGGCGATTGCAGCAGGGCATAAAAGAACAACGGCTGCGAAAAATAAAAGTTATCAAAAGCGATTTGTTTGACCGAGTGGAAGGCCATTTTAATCTAATTATTTTTAATCCGCCTTATTTACCGCAGGATGAAGGGATTGAAGACCAGGCAATTTATGGCGGTAAAAAAGGATGGGAAGTGATTGGGCGTTTCTTGCAGGAGGTTTCTGCTCATTTGTTTGCTGATGGAAAAGTATTGCTGTTATTCTCGTCTTTAACCCATCGGGACAAAGTTGATGAGCGGTTATCCTATCATCTACTGGACTTTGAATTGCTGGGACAGAAGAAACTCTCTTTTGAAGAATTATTTGTCTACGTCGTGGTCAAAAGTGGGGTTCTGCGGGAGCTGGAAGCTAAGGGAATTGAAAAAGTGAACTATTTGACTCATGGGAAAAGGGGAAATGTGTTTACGGGTATTCTGGATAAAAATAAATTGAGAAAGACCCATCTTTCGACGAACCGGCATTCTTATTTGCATAATATAGTGAAAGTTGCGATTAAAGTACAGCGTCCAGAAAGTGAAGCACCGTTAGATGAGGAAGCCAAGTGGCTGGTCATGGTCAATGAAAAAGGAATTGGTCCACGATTACTTTTTTCTGGGAAAGGATATGTGGTGTATGAATTTGTAGAGGGGGAGTATCTGGTTACGTGGATTCAAAACCAATCGAAGGAGACAATACGAAAAGTCTTGGATAATCTTTTAAAGCAGTGTTTTGCACTTGATATACTGGGAATCAATAAGGAGGAAATGCATCATCCGGTGAAGCACATTATTATTGATAAGAATCATCATTCGGTCATGCTGGATTTTGAGAGGTGCTACAAAACCGATAATCCTAAAAACGTGACCCAATTTATTGATTTTATCTGCCGTCTTCGTCCAGAATTACAAAAAAAGGAATTTAGTTTTACAGTAGAGGAGCTGCGAGGGGCAGCTGGGAGATATAAGAAGGAGAGAAGCATCCCCTCATTTGAAGAAGTGCGGGCCTTACTGGGGTAATAAGAAAAAAATGAAATATCGTGATATACCCATTTTAATGTACCATGATGTGAGTGATGCTGGTAGCCAATGGTGTGTTTCTCCTGCTGATTTTGAGCAGCAGATGCTGTTGCTGAAAAAAGAAGGCTATAAAACCATCAGCTTGCATGAGTTGCAGGTGGGAGTCCATCATGATTTAGAGACCTCACAAAAGTGTGTGGTGATTACATTTGATGATGCGCGCTCAGGAGTTTATCACCATGCTTTTCCGATTCTCAAGAAGCTGGGATTTACGGGAGTGATGTACGTTGTTCCGGGTTGGCTGGAAGGGCAGGAAATTCCGGTGCAGGAAAATTATGCGCCGTTCTTAACGTGGGAACACTTGAATGAATTGGCTGATTATGGTTTTGAAATTGGATCGCATACTTTCTCTCACCGGAATGTAGCGAGGGTGGAGGCGGTAACTCTAGTGAAGGAATTAGATGAGGCGGAGCGCTTGATTGAGGAAAAACTTGGTCGGAAAGCAGATCATTTTTCCTATCCTTATGGGGAGTATACACAAGCACTGCGAGATGCCATTACAGTGCGATATAAAACTGCGGTGACTGTCCAGAAAGGGTTTAGTAAATTGCCGGGAGCGTATGCGAGACAATGGGTCTTGCGAAATACTTCTCTTGAAGAATTTTCAAAGTTACTGAAGAAACCAACCCTTTCTGTCTGTATGATTACCAAGAATGAGGAAGAGCATTTGGGAAAAGCTTTACAATCAGTACTGAGTGTAGCCAATGAAATTGTGGTGGTGGATACGGGCAGTACGGACAGAACGAAGGACATTGCAGCAGGTTTTGGGGCACGGGTGTATGACTTTCAGTGGAATGATGATTTTGCGGCGGCGCGTAATGAAAGTTTGAAGTATGCCACCAGCGACTGGGTGTTCATTCTGGATGCGGATGAAGTTCTTGGTGAAGAAGACGTAGCAGCTGTTCAGGAAGCGGTTTCGCAAGAAGGAATTGCAGGATATTATGTCATTACCAAGAATTATTCGAATCAGTCTTCAATGAGCGGATGGCAGCCAAATACTTTAACTGATACCTTGGCTCACTCCAGCAAAGGGTGGTTTCCTTCTCTTAAAATTCGTTTATTTCGAGTGGGAAAAGATGTTCAGTTTGCCGGCAAGGTGCATGAAATGATCGATGAGAAATTATTAATTTCATCCGGAAGGGTGGCAACCTTGAAAGGGTTTGTTCATCACTATGGCTCTTTAGTGGAAACTTCTGAGGGAAAGAAGCGATCGTATCTGGCGCTGACTCAGCAGAAGCTGATGGAAGATCCACTTAACTCAAAAGCCTACTTTGAATTGGGAGTGCAGTATAAAGAATTGGGAGAATTGGAATTGGCAGAAAAAGCCTTGGAAAAGTCCGTGGAACTGGATGCAACTGCTTCTCTAGTACCTTCGCTGAATTTAGCAGTGGTGCGGCAGAAATTACAGAAAATGGAAGCAGCGCAGGAAGTATATCTTCGTATTTTAGAGAAAGATTCTTCTCATGCAGAGGCGCAGTTTGGGATGGGTTTTTGTTATTTTAAGCAGGGGAATTTAGATAAATCGGTGGAGCATTTTCGATTGGCGATTCAGTCCAATCCTCAGTATTTAGAAGCGTATGGCAACCTGGGGGCTATTTACGAGAAACAAGGGCAGTTAGCCTTAGCGGAACAGATGCTGGCAAAGGCAATTTCGTTAGATCCCCGAAATGGGCGGGCATATTATAATTTGGGGGTGGTGTATGAAAAAGCATTGGCTCTTGGCCGGGCGATCGGCTGCTATGAGAAAGCAATCGAGCTGAGGTATGTTCGAGCTGGGGAACTCCGGGACAAAGTGGAAAAGATGAAAGAGTTTGTGAGGGAATCAAAAAAAATATCATCTTAGGTGGGTTCTACTTTTTCGCATAAAATTTAGTTTTGCCTTCCACATGAATGCCTTGTTTTAGTTCTACCGGACGCCAGCTGTCCCGAACGAGATCTGCGCCAAGCCACTTTGCTAACTCTTGCGGGTTGCCGATAGTGGCGCTTAAGCCGAGAAGTTGGGGCTTGAGGAGAGTTTTGAGCAGAGTTAAGATGATTTCCAGCGTAGGACCACGGGTCGGATCATTGAGCAGGTGAATTTCATCAATAACGACGAGTTTGACGGCAGGAAGCCAAGGTACCTGGTGGCGAAGCAGGGAATCTAATTTTTCAGTGGTCAGGATGAGAAGATCGTAGCTGGCTAAATAAGAGGATGGCGAGTCCATATCACCTACAGAGTAGGTTACTTTATGGGGGGAATTTTTGAAGAGTTCTTGGAATTCTTTGAATTTTTCGTGGGCGAGGGCTTTGAGCGGGACGAGATAGATAGCCTTACCTTGTTCCAGAAGGTTGACGATAGCCATAGTGGCTACTAGGGTTTTGCCTGAGGCGGTGGGGGCACAGATAAGGAGTGATTGGTGGTGGAGCAGACCAGCGTTGATAGCTTTTTTCTGAATAGGGGTAAGGGTGGGGAAGGTTTGGTAGTATTCCTTAAAGTAAGCTGGCAGGGGAAGGGAGCTGATATCCATCTCTTATATAATAGAGGGATAGTTTTATATGTTTGTCGCTCTCTTGGGAGTGGATGGATAAAATAGGTGGTATACCCGTAGGATGGCTGGATAGTCAGTTACCCTATAAACCAGAACACAGTTCTGTCTTTTCATTTTTGTTATTTTTTGATGATGAAAGCTTTAAAACTAAAAATTTTTTGCTTTCAGGCGCTCATCTCCTCTCTTGGCTGTTACCACCAGTTATTTTTGCGAAAGACTTATAAATCAATATCTGGTATGTGAAGTCATCCATTAGTTCAACTGTCTATAAAATCGAAAAGAGGTACCAAAGTGATGGTGTGCTTCTTTCGGAATTTTTATAGAATAGGAGAATTGGGAAGGGGTTTTGTTCAAACCTCACATAAGAGCATATTCATACACATGGAGGTGTGTTTTAAATGGAAGTAAAAAGAACGGTGAAGCGATTATTTGCGGTAGGAGCTGGTGTTGCTATGTTAGGGGCAACGGCGATGGGTGCTCTGGCTGCAGCAGATTTGAAAGACTATCCAAGTATGTTTGTAACGGATGGTAAATTTAATGGATTCTTTGTAGTTGGGGAAAAAGCAGCTTCAGTGGATAACTTGGCTATGACTGATATTGCAGCCAGCATGATGTATCCCAAAGCCGCTGACAAGAAAACAACTACTGTTTCAGGAGATGCTTGGATGGTTGGAACTAGTTCTAAGTTTTTTGAACTTGCTAATAGTAATGCTTCAGATTCAGCCATTACGGGGGAGTCCTTGAGAGATATCAACACTTTTATAGGTGATGATGAATTACAGGCACTTGGAGATGGGGTTTGGGCAACTAATGAGCGAAGTTATGATTACCAACAATTTCTGTTCTTTGACATTGATGGTGCGGGTGCAGGCTCATTCGGTTCGAATACTAACTTGATTGTGAAATATGCTGAGAGTGATGATGATGTAACATCAGATTTCTTCTTGGCGCAGAATGATCGGCAAATTGCACGTTACAAGATGGAATTCAGCTCTACAGCACAGTCAGATGTTACTGATTCTGTAGGATCTGCGGATACTACAGGGACATATTTAGATGACTTTGAGAACACTAATCTGGATATTATGGGGAAAGCATATACAGTAGTATTAGCTCGACGACCGGATACAGTTCCTGATCAAAGTATTAGGTTAATCTTAATGGCTGGATCAACTCGTGATACCTTACTAGAAGGGGAATCTAAAACCTATACTGTTGGGGATAAAACCTATGATGTATCTTTGACCTACATTGATGATGACGAAGCTAAGTTCAGCGTCAATGGTGAAGCAACCAACAAGCTTAAAGTAGGGGAAACCTATGTCTTGAAAGACAAGAGCGAAGTGGGTGTCAGTGAAGTGTTATACCAGAATTATGCTGGTGGTATTCACTCCGCTACGTTCTTTGTTGGTGCTTCCAAGATGGAACTTCGAGATGATCAGATAACGGACGCTATTGGTGCCTATCGAGTTAAGATTGGTTCAGAAGATATTGATGGATCTACTGTAATCATTACAGGTACGGACAACAACGCGACATTTACTGTGAGTACGATTGAAGTCAATATGACTGCAGAAGACGATTACTTTCTTGGAGCAGGAGAAAAGTTGAGTGATGTGATTGCTAAATCAGGAGAAGAAAAAGAGATTCTGTTTGGTCAGAATTGGGATGTTGAATATAAAGGTATCTCGGAAGAGGCAACGCATGACTTGCGTATGAAAACATCTGGTTCTAGGCGGTATGAATTAGAGTTGTATGATGGTGATGGTAAAGCGGTAAGTATTCCAGTAGCCTATGCTGAAGGAAATATTAACCTTAGCCTTGGTAGGGAATCACAGAATCCCGCAACAAACTCTAGGAGCAATCAGAAACAGCTGATTAAAGAAGGTCTTACACCTATGTTTAAAGATGATTACTTCATCTTAACCGGTGGCAGTGCTGCTGACGGATCGGCAAAATCATATCTGCTTACCTATTCTGGTGCGGATGCTGTGACTAAAACGAGTCCAAAGATTAAGTTTAAGAATGCTGGAACTGGGGAAACACTGGAATATTCGGTAAGTACAAATAGTAGTGCCTCCGGGACGGTAGCTACCATTAAGTTGGGTGGTTACTCTTTTGATGTCTATGCTGAAACGCCAGTTCAAGTTGATGACTTCCAGATTACTGCTGACCTAAATGGTGATGGAACTCGGGATGGGTCAAGCGTCAACTTTGTTGACTCGTATGGTTCTCAGTGGACCATCGGAAACGTAACTGGTAATGGTAGCGTGAGTACTGAAGGAAATGAGTATATTCGCATTGATGCTTCGTCAAGCCAGAATGCGGATGATTACGACAATTTTATACCAAGTGCGATAAGATTGAACATCTCGGCTACGTCAGATCCAGAAGTTCGTGCTGCTATTGGCGGTGTAACGTTGAAAACACCTGAAGGGAAAACTGAGGTTAGTTATGGCTACACATCCATGGGTGCTTTTATTACCTTCAACGAACCAGCATCAGATCCTGATGAGTTTATTATGGCATACCCAGAGAAGCAACGCTTACCTCAAGTGTACTTTACCAGTGGCGCAACGACGAGTTCAACCTCTGCCACCGGAGATTTAGCTCCCGTGACAGTTGTTGATGCTACGAAACTGGATAGTGAAATTGCCAGTGCCGGTGCTCAGAACTTAGTGGTCGTTGGCGGACCCTGTGTGAACACGGTTGCAGCTGAATTGTTAGGTAATCCAGCTCAGTGTGCGGAAGGATTCACTCCTGGGAAAGCTCGGGTCAAGTTGTTTGAGAATGGCGCCAATGTGGCTATGTTAGTAGCAGGGTACAGTGGAGCTGACACCAGGTTAGCGGGTAAAGTTGTCGCTCACCGATGGAAAGAGCTTACCGGATCGGAAGTGGAAATTGAAGGTACCACCCAAACGGATGCTACCATCAGTGCTCCATCAGTTGCTGCGCCAGTAGTAGAAACACCAGTTGCTGAATAAGCCTGAAAGCTAAACGCTTTTTTTTTATTTTTCTTTTACTTTTATTTTGTTCTGACCTTTTTTTCTGATAGTAGGTTTTATAAATATCAAGTTTCTTTATGGTCTTATGGATACTCTTCGATATCAGCCCTATGTTCCATTGTTATTGTTGCTGGTCTTGGTAGTCGTATCATTTTTGGTGCTTAAGCCGTTATTATTAGCTCTTTTTTTAGGAGGGTTGCTGGCGTATATCTTCTTTCCGGTTTATTCTGCTTTGCAGCGGAAAATCAAGAGAAAATCGCTTGCGGCGGCACTGATGTGCATCGTTGTATTTGCTTTGTTAGTCATCCCTTCAGTATTCCTTACTAAAACGCTGGTTCAGGAATCGTATGTGCTTTTTATTTCGGTCAAGCAGAAGTTGGCTACGGGGTTGTTTAGCAATTGCCATAATCAGTTCTGTGAGTCTATCAGGGGGTTTGGAAAAGATCCCTCGGTTGCGTATCAAATCCAGGAAGTGAGTAAGTTCATTACGAATTGGGTTATCCAGAAGGGATCTGATTTTCTTCTCCGTCTGCCGCGCTTAACCCTTAATTTAGTAGTTATTTTCTTTTCTTTGTTTTTTTTCCTGCGGGACGGGGATAAATTTGTAGAGCATATCCAACAGGTATTGGGATTACATCAGCATAAGTTTAGTGCTATTATGGCCAGGCTTAAGGAAATCCTTCATGGGTTAGTTTACGGGTATTTTATTGTAGCTTTGATTCAAGGGGCGTTAGGGGCGTTGGGATTTTTTATTTTTGGGATTAATTCGCCGTTATTTTGGGGGGTAGTAATGGGGCTGTTGGCATTGATTCCTTTTGTGGGAACAGGGCTGATATGGGTTCCAGCAGCGGTTATTTTTCTGTTAGAGGGTGTATTTCAGGGTTCTTCCTTGCTGATATGGAAAGGGATAGGTTTGTTTGTCTATGGTCTTGTATTCATAAGCGGCTTGGATAATGTTATTAAACCTATTTTAATCGGTGAACGGGCTAAAATTCATCCTGCCATCATCATGTTTGGAACCTTTGGGGGTATCTTTCTATTTGGTCCGGTGGGAGTTATTATTGGTCCGCTGCTGTTATCTCTTACGACAGTAGTTATTGCCACTTATTTAGAAGAAGAGTGATTTGATGAAAAATGGTTAAATCCTGCTGAATCCCGGTTCTGGTTTTTGTCGTGCGTAGTCAATCATCTGCTGCAGGTAGGGTTGGAGGGGGATGCTGAGGGGTATGTTTCTGATAGTTGCTTTGTGGTTCAAGGGAATGGTATACGTTCTGAATAGTTTATCTAAAATGCTTTGGTAGGGGCTGGTGGAGGTGATTTCGGAGTAATAGACCGGTCGGTTCATAATGGTGAGCCGGTTCTGATAGAATCGGTGAGGAAGGTGCGCCCGTCGTATGGCAATGATGGTGCCTATACCGGCGATGATAATGATTCCTATCAAAGATACGGTTTTGATGACAGTTTCTTGCGATCCTCGGAGTTGAAGCAGGGATATGTTCAGAAGGATGCCTGCATAGAATATGGCGGCGAGGACAATAAGCGTGCCTAGCTGGGGAATAAGTGCTCTTTTTTTGACTTGCGGAAGAAGGTACAATGGTTGTTCTAGTGGCATAGTGGGGGACATATTTTAATGGTCTATGATTATGAATGGGCCTGCCCGGATATGCAGGAAAACTTCACCTTTTAGATGAAGTGTAGCACTTGCACCGGGGGTCTCCCGCGAGTCAGGCGGACGTCATAGCTGCTAGACCACAAGCCCAGATTTGATTTCAAAATAAGCCTTACTTTAAATAGTTTGTTGTGGGATGGAGGTTGTTGCGAAAGTAGGGATTAGCATCCATTCACGAGCGATATAATCAATCATCACCTTGATTGCGGGGTGGGATGGCTTCGTTCGCACCCTCGCTTTACGGAAAATCGCTCACGAATCACTTTATGATCAGAGAGCGAGGGCAAGGCAGTCTGACGAATAGTACAGTGCTCACTGGCAATTTGGCGAGAGTTTCATAGTAGCCTGAGGGATGGCACAATCCGAACGGTGAGTGATGGCAGACCGTTCACCTCGTGCTTTTTCGCTCAAGGTCTCGTCCAAAGAAAGTGAGTCTGGTGAGAGAGAAAGCACCAATATACTGAAGGACACAATTAATTGATCAAAATTGTTGTGTCCTTCATATATAGTGCGGGGTAAATTTTTTCAATTATTTTTGTCTCGCACTATAAGTTCTGATTAACGATAGTAGTTCTCGGCTCACCTCTTGGCCAAGCCATCACTCACGAAATACATTGTGCCTGTGGGATTGGAAACTGTACCATCCCAATTGGTATGTGCATAGCACCTTCGAAATCCTTGATGTCAGCTCGCAAGTGCTGCGTTCCCGTAGGGAGCAACCCAATGTCATTAAGTTAAGGTTTTTTCTTTCTTAATTGTTCTAATTCTAGTAAGTCTTGGAGCAATTTCTCAACCGTCCCAAGATATCTGATATTTTT
>Ga0066347_106_pt2 | contig 33025 bp, 35 predicted proteins | sample RifGroA2_FD_59265 | JGI IMG/M metagenome (GOLD analysis project Ga0066347, IMG submission 59265) | Archaeon GW2011_AR9 | reverse complement strand
GAAAGGAGAAGATAAAAGTCAAGTTAAGCTTGATGCCTTCGGCATAGGCTCATTCCGCTCCGCTCTAGGGAGCGGAGTCACCTGAGCCGGTTTAATGTTAGTTAACTACTTTTGAGTAACATTCTTAGAAAGTTTTAAATAGTTGAATCAAAGAGGAGCTTTTATGCCCAGAGAGTCATTTAAAGATACCTCCCTCTTAACGGAAATTTTAAGAGAAGTACCAAAAATTATAAATGATACGTGTAATTCTTTAGCTAGTTCTCCAACTGATCTGGTGGAACTAAATCATTTTCGTAATGCTTTTGACGAAGCATATCAAGAACTTGAAAGTAAAGGTTTTCTGGATTTGACATTTGGTAAACTTTTGTATTCAACTCCTTCGCAAGTACGATATTTCGCTGGCTTCATTCCAGAACAATCTGACTTGGAATCACTGCTTGGTTTTTTTGATAAGCATAATGAAAAATTTCCAAAAGAATTTGATATAAGAGCATATTGTTGCGGTAATGCAGTGAAGGAAGGTCTTGTTTTTCTCAATGAATTTCAGTCAGGAAGAGCGAAGCGAATATTCTTACATGATTATAGTAGAAACGTAACTACGGTAGGTCTAAATGTAGTTGCTGGATTACTAGCGTTGCTCCATAAAGAAGACCCTCTTGACAAAGCTGTACGTTCATTCTATACTCCACAAATTATTATGGATGATGAAACGGACATTGAACAACATCTTCCAAAGAGATTAAAAAAAAGTAAAAGGGAGCAGGTTCATGTGTTATTGGGGAATATGATCAGCCTAGCAAACAATCCCAATGAAGTGGCAATAAGTATAAATAAAACGATGAAAAAAGGTGAGCTTTTTGTGCAGGAATGGTATGACCGAAAACCAGGAGATTATAATACTGGAAAGCTGCTCCAGAGCAATAAAGATTTTCTATTGAATTATTTTGAAGCGATGGGTATTTCTCGAGATCATATAAGATTTGACCAAGATCAAGATGGTAATGGACTTATTATGGAAGATTATGAAGGAAAATATAATCAAGCCTATTGTTTTCTGGCAAAAGATTGCCCAGTGAACGGATATGAATTAAAAGCCGGAACTAAGTTGGTGGGAATGCGGTTGAGAAGGTTTAAAGAAGACGAAGTGATAAGTCTCTTTGCAAGTGTGGGATTAGAGGCAACGATTATGAACTATCGGGTAGAATATTACAATAAATCTTATGATGATTTTGGTTCAGATAAAAAAGCTGCACTGGACGCATCTTGGATTCCTTCTTTAGATGAGACCAGCTCACTCACGGCACCTCCCGAGACAAAAAGGAAGCTTATTACCCAGAGGTGGGAGGAGCATGGAGATAAGAAATATGCTATTTTTAGGAAGATTAAAGAACATGATCCTAAGCGTTGGCTAAGAAGATCTTTACTTGCAACAGCAATGGCAGTTGGGATAACGGTTGGGGGATATTTTTTAAATCCAGTACAAAATAAATATTGCCCTAATGCTCAAGTACATGATATCAAAATTCAATGTAAATTAGGAGAAGAAACAAGATCTTTGGATATTAATGATATAAGTGATTTAGTAATTACAAACGAAAATAGTGGAATTTTACAAGCAGAAGGAATGGCCAATGGGATAAAATATCATTTTGAATTTGCACAAGAAGAGAATGCAGCTGCATTCAAGAAATTGCACCAAATATCTACAGAGGCTGATACTTATCTAAAAAAAAGAAACCAAAAGAGATGCATTTCCCTTGAAGAAAGCTTGGTAGGACATAAACTAAAAATGGTCATTCCCTTAAAAGATAAAAAAGGAATACCAACGGAAATTGAGATTAGAGCCTTACCGCCTGGTGCTTCATATAGGATAGCTACTTCGGGTGACTATGTTATTTCTTGGACGCCAACAAAAGACCAAATAGGAGAGCATCAGATTGAAGTTGTGAGAACCGATTACGCAGGCAAATCTTCAGCTGATAAAGTAGATATCAACGTTGTCTCGGCACCCGCTATCAACACATCAGAGCAAGGTTTCCAGTATCTGGCTGATTGCGGGTCTGTAAAATGGATAATTACCAAGACCGCCTTGGCAATGGAAAGATATAAAGAACATAAAGTAGACAATATTATATTTCAGAGATTACTTCCTCACATTGCCCAAAATAGTTCCAGCCATGAATTATTGCCATATTCTCTTGCCATGTTTGATGATCAACAAGTCATAACTGCTTTAAATAGATTACAAGTTGTTTCTGAAAGGATTAAGAATACACATGAAGAATTTCAGGCAAGATTATTTTTTGGACCAATGTTAGATAGGCAGTTTACTGAGAGGATACTTCAACACCCCCTGATACATGATGGTACAGAAGATCTTTCGATTAATTCAAACCCACTTCTTGATGGCTTAAATTTTTTAGATTATATCACCAGTAGGAAGAACTTTCACCTCTCAGCCAAGGCCAAAGAGTTAGTTGATTATTATAGTCTCAATACAAGTAATGGTTCGAGAATATTAGTAGCTATGAGAATAATTATGGAATCAGGTAATTTTTTTTCTGATTCTGCTTTGGATAACTTGTTTGATTTTTATTATGCTCTAAGGGATAGAGAAGACGCGACACGGATGGTATATGATATGACTTCTTTATTAAGAACAGCAAGTATCGATAATTATACTAGTGACCATATTTCTACCGCTGCATACTTCTTACTGGGCATCTCAGAGGATAAAAAAAATGACCATAATCTAGCGGAGGTCCTTTTTGAAGTGAGAAAATTAGGTCAGCTTTTTTCGCAAGTTCCAACCCAGAGTAATCGTTCCTGGCTTAATACAGCTGTGGTTTACGCTAAAGTGCTTGAACATAAATGCGTAAAAGAATATTACTTGAATTTACTGAGAGATAATAAATTAGAAGAAATGGATCATTATAGGGCAAGTATACTACAAGCCATATATTCTTCCCACCCAGACATAGATATTCAGCAGAGGGGTAGCCTTGGCGATTTAATAGAGCCAGATTTTCCTATTAAACAGGGCCTGTGTCCTTAATTGACCAGTACTAATTAATTTTTTCCGGAAAATACCTCAATATCTCCATCCTATAAAAAGTGGTATTCTCAAATCCTTTAATTTCTGGAAATTTTTCTTTTATTTTTTTCAAGAACTGATGCACTTGCTGCTCAGAGTTGGCATCCATCTCAAATTCGAGATCGTAAGGCCCAAGAGCTTCCGTTATGTATACGACGTTTGGCGATTGCCGGAGCAGTTGTTTCAATGAATTTTTTCTTTCCGTGGTTATTTTATCTATTAAGAGAGATATTTTATAATGGGAATAACCCAGTTTACTCACGTTCAGTTTGCATCTTGTTCCCAATAATAGATTTTCTCTTTGGAGCCTTTTTATTCTGTTCAGAACCGCCATAGAAGTGAGACCAACTTTGGCTGCGAGTTCTGTATATTTAATTCGAGCATCATGGATAAGTAAAACCAGAATTTTCCTATCTATTTCATCAATTTCAACTTTCCCTCCTTCTCCCCAGATTAATTGTTCATCTTCTTCTGTGTTATAGAGATAGTTTCTTCGAAAATGATAAATTTTATGAGCGATGGAGAAGGCTTTAGATTTTATAACCCCAGGGAAAAGACGAGCTATTTGCTGATAGATTTCAGAAGCCTCTTGAATAGACTTGGCGTACACGATTAAACTCACAAGGCAGCTGCTCCCAAATATAATCCATCCCAATTGTGGAATATTCTTCACCGCATTAATGAATTTCTCTTCTATTTCTGAATCAACATTCTCGACAATTAACCGAAACCGACAAAACATATACCCCAATTTACTCAAATCAATCACCGGATAATATCCAGTAATAATTCCTTGCTTTTCCAGCTGTTTAATTCGATAGGCAGTGACTTCCGGAGATAATCCTACTTTGCGGGCAATCTGGGAAATAGGCTGGCGAGCGCCAAAATCTAATTCCCGCAAAATTTTCATATCTTTGACATGTAATCTGACCATAAATACTCCCAGCCCCTGAAACCACGGAAAACTAAACCTAAGACTAGGGAAATCTTTAATTTTATAAAGGTTTGGGGAGAAAATAGAGTTCTGTGAATATCAATTTTCCTCCAAAATGTTTATTCCAAATATTTATTAATCTCTTCCCTCTTCCGTGGATTTAAAGAAACATGCAACCCATAGGATGTGGGCTTGGGAAGGAGAATTTCTTCTTTGATTAGTTCTTTCGCAGCTTCCTTGATGTCACCTTGTACGTGACTAGCGAGCCCTTTCTTTAGATTTTCAATATCGGTGTGCCGACCTCCAATATAACCGTGTTGGAATAATTTCTTGACAATGAACCCTTTCAACTGCTCTTTTTCCATTTATGTTGAGTAAATAATAAAGTTATAAAAAGCTTTGGATTACAAAAAATGTAGCCAATAACACCAAAAAATATATAAATAAGCACTACTTTTTAACATTCACTATGGAAGAACGGTCTGTTTTTATACAAACTTTAGGAGATTACCCCTTAATCAAAGTACTGGATTTTTTAATTTACTCCCGAGATTTTGACTATCCGATTACAGAGATAGCAAAAAACGCCAAGGTAAACTTTCAAACTCTCAAGAAAATATGGCCGCAATTGGAACAAAATGGGACAATTATTTTGACCAGAACTTTAGGAGGAGCAACTCTCTACAAAATAAATACCACTAATCCGGTAGTCCAGAAATTAATTGAACTCAATACTTTTCTTGGTTGGGAGCTGGCAGAAAAAGAGCAAGAAGTTGTTGCATAAATATTGGTGGAAGAAAATAGAGTCTAAACAATATCCCTTTTCTCCCAAATCTTTTTAAACTGACCTTCGAAGTACCAAAGTATGCTCACTCCCGCGGCCAAAGCTGAACTGGAAAAACAGCAGTATCGTATCGTGGGCAGCCATAGCGCGGTGAAGACCTGCGGCTGGACCAAGAATATGATCAACGGGCAAGGCGGCTGTTACAAGTTAAAATTCTATGGCATCATGAGCAATCAGTGCATGCAGATGACGACATCCATCAGCTGTGCCAATCGCTGTACCTTCTGCTGGCGAGGATATAAAGCGCCGGTATCCAAGGAATGGAAGTGGGAGGTGGATGATCCAAATATGATTTATGAAAAGAGCCTGGAAGCACACCATAAATTGTTGATTGGGTTTGGGGGCTCGGCCAAAGCCAACAAAACTGCCTATAATAAGTCGAAGGAAGTCCGACACGTGGCGCTGTCATTAACCGGCGAGCCCATTACCTATCCCCAGATGAATGAACTGATTGACAAATTTCATGCCGATGGCATCTCAACTTTTTTGGTCACCAATTCCCAGTATCCGGAGCACATCAAACATCTTCATCCCATTACCCAGCTGTACTGTAGTGTGGATGCGCCCACCAAGGAATTACTGAAAGAAGTAGATGTTCCGCTCTTTGCGGATTTTTGGGTGCGCATGATTCAATCTCTGGAATATCTAGCGCAGAAAAAACAACGCACGTGTATTCGCCTTACGGTTATTAAAAGCATCAATGACATTCTGCCGGAAAAATATGCGGAATTAATCACTCTGGGAAGCCCAGATTTTATTGAAGTCAAGGCCTACATGCACGTGGGGCCATCGCAGCAACGGTTAAGTAAAGATAATATGCCCATGCATGAAGAAGTGGTTGTTTTTTCAAAGCAGTTGGTAGAATTTTTACCGGAGTATGAAATTGTGTCGGAGCACATCCCCTCACGGGTGATTATGTTTGCCAAAAAGAAATATAAGCAGGTGGATGGATGGCACACCTGGATTGACTTTGACAAATTTGAAGAGTTGGCGCTTTCGGGAAAGGAATTTGGCTCTGATGATTACCTGCGCAAAACACCGCAAGTTGGCCTGAGCGGGAAAGGGTCTAAGGAACGGGGCGAAGAATTCAAACGAAAAATAGAAGCGAAGAAGAAAGCCTTGGAACTGCCTATTTTTGTGGATGAAGAGACGCAGGAGATGGAGTTTTATGGGGAAGGAAATGAGAAGCCCAAGGTGGCATTCTTAGATTCACCGGGAAGCAACTAGTCTATGATGGGCTTTGTACAATTCTGCGGCCAGAAGATGAGCACTTGCAGCAATAAATTCCACCTTGAGATTAGGATGCTGTGGCACGGTGTCTAGACAAACTACAGCGTCAAGATACTGATGGTCATTTGCTGCTGCATGCTGGGTAGGCATAGTCACAGCGTGACTCATCCACCCCTCTACGCGCTTTACTCCCTGTTCTTTGAGCGTCTTTGCCGCTTTTTTTGCGGTAGCAGCGCTGGCTACCATATCATCAGTGGTAATATAAATGCCTTCCAGATCAATGGTATGCTGGTTGAAGGGCTTGATATCAGTAGCAGTATTTCCATAACTGAAACGGTCTTTGCCGAAGTAGACAATGAGGCGATAGACATCTTCTGCAGAGAGGCGGGGAAAGGCACGTTCTACAAAATTCTCCGTTCGATGTTCCGTCCCGTCATCCACGGAAACAACATAGAGGTGGTTGGGATTTTGTTCTTTCAGATGGGCGAATCGCTCATGAAATGGGCGGAGACGACTCAACACTTTCCCTGCATTCCCGCCGGAAAGTCTTAACTTGTAAGGATTAATGGCACGCGCTGATTGAAATGGATTTGAAGCATGATAATCCATTCCCAATTCTTCTGCCAGCTGGGCTGCTTTTTCAGAATGGGGGTCAATAGTCAGAATAGCATTAAGCCCATCCCGCTGGAAGTCTACGAGCATCTTGCGTAAAGAATCAAACTGAAAGAATCCCTTTTTACGATATTTTTCTACGCTATGAGACCGTACGTAGGCTAAGTAAGGAGCAACGAGCGTTCTCTGTAGCGTCTCCACGTTCGAGATGACATCCAGAAAGCCGCGGACAGTCATAACGTGATCATTCACGGAAACGCATTGAGGATCTTCAGGTGTTATTTTCCGGCAGGGAGTTAGCAAATGTTCTACCAATACCACGTGCTTTCCACGAAGGGTATCTTTAAGTTCATTTGCGCCGATGTCCACCTGCACTTCGGCATCGGGAAAATAATCTCCCACGAGAGGGTGGCGATGTGCTTTTTGGATATCTTTATCTACCTCTACCCGGCGTTGGGCGAGGAGCACTTCTACTTGTCCTTCCAGCCCATAATCTTCGCGTAACGTCGTGCTGATATCCTGAGTAAGCTTGGTAGTCTCTTCCCCAGAGCAGGCAATAAGAAGCAGTTTGGTTTGACTGACCATGCAAAAGTTTCATTTTAATTGATATTTATACTTTTCGAGGATGGAGTATAGAGAATCTATAATAATAAATTATTTTTCTTAGAATGATCAACTTTTTTATTCTCATCAGCTTTAACTCTGCGCTGTAACTTCTGAATATCTTCCTCAGGAGGAAGGTTTTCAGGGATAATATTATTTTTTGCTAAAACTGTTCTCATCTCCTTATTATTTTTAACGTGTTCTTTGGTTATTTTTACTTCTCCTTGTACATCATTATTTTTAACATTGAAATTGGTGATTTCAGTTGCAAAATTTTTGGCTGCGATGGTTACGGTTGGCAGGAAATCGGCGGCTCTCGTATCTATTGGCGAGTTTTCGGAACAGAAAATGCGAGCTATTATTATTAACTCCGCACTTTGTGCGGAGCCATCTCGCATTTTCTAGTATAGCATATTCTCTTTCTGTGCCTACATCCCGCTTTTTCCATTCATCGGTTAGTTCATCACGAATGGCAATACCACGAACTCGTTTTTCGATCCAGTCTTCAGAATAACCTTTAGCTTTATAGAGTTCTTTCATACGTTTTTGGGCGAGTTCTGGATCTTGAATCTCCTGCACTCGTTCATAACCAACTTTGGCTAACCATAGCTTTAATGGTTCAGTTTTAGAAGAAGGGATAGATTGGATAATACGAAAAATTCCCTCAGTATTAGAACAATTCATCTGCTGACTTCCACCTAGTGTTGGGACTGCAAGGGTATGTACAAGTTGTACCCACCCTTGAGATAACTGGTCATCTCTTTGTCTCATCTTGTTAATATACTGCTTAGAATCTTTAGAATCTGTAAGCACAGAAATAATATCTTCAACCACAAACCACCATTCTTCTTGGTGCCAAACTTTGCGAATTTCTTTGCCTTCAAAAACAGCTAACGATTTCTCCATAAGATACTAAGAAGAGAGGTAGTTTATATACTTTAGCCGGAGTTGTCTAGTGGGTGAGTGGCTAGACTCAATCTACCTACACCTGCCTTAATAGAATCTTTGCTACATTTTTTAGTTCTTGGGAAGAAAATTTAATCTTTGATTCTCTATTTTGTATATAATTACCTAGTTGTTGACTAACTTTAAAAACAGGAACCGTTGGATTATTGCAATGCAAAATTACATTATCGTGGCTGAAAACAACCATTCCTTCCACCCATAATCTTAATGATTTACCAAATATCTTTTTTGACTCAATATACTGCTTTAATTTCAACGCATTGCCTTTCACTTGTTTACTTGGACTTTTTATTTCGTATTCTTCGGGGATTTCCCAGGTGTCTTTATATTGATACCAATTATCACCCTCACATCTAATTTCTCCTTCAAAATTTTTTGTTTCAATAATAAATATTCCATTGCTTCCCAAAACGACGTGGTCAATATTTCCATAACCATTTGGCAAATTAACATCATTAATAAGATAATATGAATCAGGTAATTTTTGGAGAGATTCTATAACTCTTTGTTCCCCTGAATATCCACTTTTATAATGACTTCGCTTAGTAAAAAAATATATAGAAATACCAATAAAGATTATTCCTACATAAAAAAAGAGAGTTACCAAACCAATCACTAAAAATATTAAAGCGATTTTTGTATTAAATTTAATTTGATTCTCTAAATAGGCTCCTGTTTTCTGAAGATTATTCATATTATAAATAGTAAATTCTCTTTTCTTTAATAACTTTCTTAACAGGCTACGGCTGACTTTGATTTTTTGCTTTCCGTTGCACTAAAAATCAATCCCAATGGAGAATATAACATCATTAAGTCTAATTTCTTCCTTACCTCACTCAAACCTCAGCGCTTCTACCGGCTGTAATTCCGCTGCATTCTTGGCGGGAAGCAGCCCGGAGATGGTGCCTACGGCAAAGGAGAAGAGCAGGGCAAAGATAATCATCAACGGAGATATATCAGCCTGCAAGAGAGCTGAACCGAGGGCTTTCGCGGCGATAAAAGCAACTCCTTTACTGAGGGCAATGCCTAAGATAATGCCAATCGCTCCCCCTAATACTCCAATCAATCCAGATTCAATCAAAAATAATAATAAAATATGTTGTTTAGAGGCACCGATTGCTTTCATAATGCCAATTTCACGGGTTCGCTCTAAGACGGAAGTGTACATGGTGTTCATAATGCCAATTCCTCCCACGAGTAAGCTAATGGCGGCAATGCCAATGAGCACGGCCTGAACAACATTCAAAATGGTGGTGAAGCTGCTGAGCAATTGCTGGGGGGTTTGTATTTCCACATCTTCTTTTCCCTCTTTCACGTGCCGATCGCGGCGAAAAGCGCGAAGAATATCAGCTGAGACGGTATCGATGTTGGCGTTGGCGGAAATCTGCGCCACCAGAAGACTGTATTCTTCGGGGACATCCAGTAAATCCCTCATCTCTTCTTCATTCATCAACACACTATTATCCCTTCCAGGATCGCCGAGGGATTCAATGATGCCGATGACTTTGAATTTTTTGCCGTTGATATTGATATTGTTTCCGGGACGCACTGCTTTTCCAAAAGCGGTGTCTTGGGCGAAGCTGGAGCCAAGCATTACTTTTCCGTTATCCTGCTTGTTGAGCATGCGCCCTTGGGCCACCTGGTAATTGTTAAAGTCTTGAATTAACTGCATAGCACCTTTATCTTCCGGCCAGCTTACGGCAAAAGTGATCAATAATTTATCATTGAACTCGAGACTGACTGGCTTTAGCAATCGGCCGGCAACAGTGTCTACTCCATTAACCTGTTCCAGAAGATGAATATCATCCTTGGTCACTTTTCCGGCAGATAATGATCCGGGAGGTCCAAACCCGGCGCTTTTGGGAGATATAATTATTTTATCCGCGCCGATGATGGAGAATTGTTCATTAACGGCATTCTGCAATCCCTGCCCTAAACTAATTAAAGCGATGACCGCGGCAATGCCGATGAATATGCCGATCATGGTCAGCCAGCTGCGTACCCGGCGCTGCAGTAAGTTGGTAAGCGCTAACGAAAAGTAATCTTTAATCATGTTGTTTTTTCTTTCTGAATTTTCGCTGTACCAAGTAGATTATGACCATCAGGATTAGCAGCCCTATGATAAGGTAGGATGAACTGGAACTGGATTGTAATCCAAAGCGCTGGGCGGTTGCTTGATCGATGACATTGATGGGAAGAAATACTGTTTCAGTGTAGGGAGTATTTTCTGCATCGCGAAATTCTAAGGTTACAGGTATCTGAAAGGGGGCATCAGCAAGAATTTTAATCTGCTCAGTCTGGAAATCATCGCTGTCTAAGGTTCCAAAGTAGAGTGAGGATGATGAGATCAGGGCAGGATGCTGGAGCTTCAGGTTAAGGAATTGGACGGGAGTGAGTCCCATATTGATAACTTTGAGGGTTATTTCACTTACCTGCCCTTGGATGGGCGTTCCTTCGGCACTTACCTGCAATTGGGGGATGGCGCTAATTCGAAAGGGAATACTATTGATTTTAGTATAGGACTGGCCAAATTTATCAAAGTAGGTTATATGAAGAGGGATGGTGTAGGTTCCTGGCCCAGCTTTAGGAAGAGCGCGAACGGGAAGACTGACGGTCATGGTATCGCCGGCATTGAGGGAATGGAGTATCTTCTCTTCCGTTCCCGCTAGAGGAGCCAAAAGGGAAGCAGGGGATAATTCTAAGGCCAAATGAATATCGCGCAGGGAATAACTGGCATGATTTTGGAGAGTGATACGAAGTTCACCGGTCTTTCCTGGTTCGAATGAAGCAGGATTGGTTTGTACGTTTTGAACTTCTAAGGATGATTCAATGGATTTGATTAAAATGGGAACGTCAATATCTTGGGATAGAGAATCACCATTGAGACTGATAGTTATGGTTTCATAATTCGAAGTGCTTGATGAACTGACCTGGACGCTCCAATGTAAAATGACGCTCTGTCCAGGAGCGAGGAGGGGAATAGTTCTTTCGCTACTATCGATATCTAAACTACGAGGTGTATCGATGCTCACTTGAATGTTTTCAATGGGAGGGGCATTGGGGGCACTAGGATTAGTTACTTTCAGTGTTAAGGAGAATATGCTTCCTGGCAGGACGGACGAGGGAACTGTTGGTTCGGTTATCACATTGGCGGCAGATGCAAGTTGTATGAACAGCAGCAATAGTACAATAAATACAATAGATATTATTTTATTCATTTTTTATCCTCCGGTCAGTTGGCCATCACGAAGGGTGATGACGTTCTGGGCGTATTGTTTCATTTTTGTATCGTGCGTGACGAAGATGATGGTTTTTCCCTGCGAATGAAGTTTCTGGAACAATTCGATGATTTTGGTTCCAGTGACCGAGTCTAAATTTCCAGTTGGTTCATCTGCAAGGATGATGTCAGGATCGTTGGCTAAAGAACGAGCGATGGCGACTCGCTGTTGTTCACCGCCGGATAATTGGGAGGGGCGATGGGATAAACGGGATGCTAGCCCGACGAAGGTGAGCAGTTCTTGGGCTTTTTTTTCTCGGACTTTTTGATTGGTTCCCTGGAACATCATGGGAAGCATGACGTTCTGCAATGCTGATAAAGTGGGGATTAGATTAAATTTCTGAAAGACAAAGCCGATCATCTTGCCGCGGATTTTTGCGAGCTCATCTTCAGAGTACTTGGAAATATTCCTGCCGTTGAGAGTAATAGTACCTTGGGTAGGCAAGTCGAGACAGCCGATGAGGCACATCAAAGTTGACTTTCCGGAGCCGCTAGGGCCGATGATGGCGCTAAAGGAATTATCGGGGATGGTCAGGGAAATATCTTGCAAGGCGTTAACCGGCCCGCTTTCCAGGGAGTAGGTTTTCCAAACCTGCTGCAATTGAATCATGAGAGGCTGGGAGGATGGATGGTTTATAAATCTTTTTGTGGATACTACTTTAAAATGGTTAAGAAATTATTTGGGGTAGAGTTCAATAAAATTCAAAACTTTCGATACATTTTTATATATGCTAACCCAATAAAACGTATGAATTTCAAGTTAACATTATAGAGGACTTTGAATAACCCCTATTTTATATCGAATTCAAAGTCCTTCTTAGAAGGGTTTGAAGTATTTGGATGGGTTAATCAAACCCTTCTATAGTCTAATTTTTATGGTTGGATTTATATTACTCATCTATATAATATGGTCATTAGTCCAAAAGAAATAATTTTGAATCCTATTCACAACTTCATCAATTTTCTTCATCAATTGTTGATATAGCTAATGGTCTCTTTGAGATAATTTAGTCAGAACATTTTGAAGGTGCTCACTGATTTTAAAGTTTTTGGTAATAAAGCCACTTTAGAACCAAAAGACTTAAATAAGTGTAACCACAGGTTTACACTAGGTGATAAAAAATGACCAATATAACTTTAGCCATCCCCAATGAGTTACATGAAAGGATGAAGCTCCATTCAGAAATAAGATGGAGTGAAGTAGTGAGAAAATCAATATCTCGTAAAGTTGAGATGCTCGATGCCATGAATAAGATTGCGAGTAAGAGTATATTAACCAAAAAAGATGTTGATGCTATCTCCAAGAAAATTAAAGCTGAGAGCTTTGATGAGTTAAACCGATAATGATCATCATTATTGATGTCAATGTTTTTCTTTCTGCTTTGATTAAAGATTCAACAACTAGGGAGATAATCTTAACCTACGAGCAAGAATTTTGTTTTCCTGAGAAATCATTGCAAAAGATACGAAAATATAAAAAACTCATCCAACAAAAATCGGGACTCTCTGATTTGGAATTTCTAAAATTATTCCATACTCTATTAAAATTTATAAGAATTATCCCTGATGAGGAATTGTTAGCGTATTGGGATGAAGCTAAACTCATTATGGAACACATTGATCCAGAGGATGTTACTTTTATTGCCGCTGCCTTAAGCCAAGAAGGTGCCATAATTTGGTCTGATGATCGTCATTTTGAGAAGCAAGATAAGGTGATTACGCTGAAAACAAAGTATTTGATACATTTATTTAAGAATCACTAACAATTCCCCTTATTGATGCGGGTAATAGCTTATTCCTACAACGAAATTGTTAAGAATAAAGCCACTTACCCACTGACAAGTTCGGCTAAGATATATAAACCAGAAGAGCTCTAGAAGAAAATTATGGTTAATTATGCTTTAGTGGTTTTTCAGGATTCAAAAATACGTAGAATTTGGCATAATGAACAGTGGTATTTCTCGGTTGTTGATGTGATTGGGGCACTTACTGATAGCTCTAACCCCCGAAACTATTGGAATATGCTTAAAGCAAGAGAAGCAGAACAGGGAATTGAATTGTACACAATTTGTGTACAGTTGAAACTTACAGCGGAGGATGGTAAGCTGCGGGAAACTGATTGCACCAATACTGAAAGCCTATTTCGCATCGTTCAGTCCATCCCATCTAAAAAAGCTGAACTCTTCCATACGGTCTGAATGTTTACTGGTTGAGAATCTTATTTTGATAGAGTCCAATCATTTTTTTCTTTTATAAAATTTTTACTACAGCCGAAACATTTAAATATTTGAACGTAATAAACATATTAAACGTAATGTGCAGGAGGTACGAACATGGTCAGTATAACTTTATCAGTCCCAGAAGAAACCAAACAGGAGATGGATATTTTTCCAGAAATAAATTGGAGCGCTGTAGCTCGTGAGGCGATACAGCAACGGCTTATTATGCTCCATAAGTTTCAAGAATTTACCAAAGATTCTCTCTTGAAAGAAGAAGATGCTCTACGGCTGGGAGCAGAAGTGAGCAAAAAAGCTCGATTGAGGCATAGGAAGTAAATGGAACTGGTTGTAGATGCAAATATATTATTTGCCATATTAATAAGGGGAGGAACGACCGCGATGCTTCTTTTTAATCCCAATCTGAGGCTGTATTGCCCAGAATTTATTCTGGAAGAGTTTATGAAATATTCTTATCTTATTGTTGAAAAGATGAAACGAACGCCAGAAGAGTTTGTGACCATAATGCATCAACTCCATCAGGTAATTATGGTTATACCACAAGAAGAGTACGAGCTATATATGAAAGAAGCAGAACGCATATCTCCTGATGATAAAGATGTTCCCTACTTGGCATTAGCATTAAAGTTAAAATGTGGTCTATGGTCAAACGATGCTGCCTTAAAGAAACAAGACAAAGTTACTATCCACAATACCAAAGAGATATTCGTTTTGTTGGGCGAATAATAATTTTTCTCAGGAGCATAATAAATTTTTTGTAGAGAGCTGATGGAGGGTTAATTTTATGATATTTTCACACTTGGCTTTTCTATCCAAAAACCTTATAAAAACACTGGAAAAAGAGGAGATATGGCTATACCATCTCATGAGGAGCAAATTCGGCAGAAGTATGCGCGGTTTCAGCAGCTGCAGCAGCACATTGAGCAGATCTCCGCGCAAGTGGAGCAGATGAACCAGCAGCAGGAGGAATTGGAGATATCCAAGAACGCGGTGGCGGAACTGGGCAATACTGCCCCTGATGAAGAGATATTAGCGCCCATTGCCAACGGTATTTTTTTCAAAGCTAAATTGATGGACACCCAACGATTCGTGATTAATGTGGGCTCGAATGTTACGGTGGAAAAAAGCGTTTCGGAAGTGGTGGATTTACTTCAGAAAGAACAGGAGAAAATGACGGCAAGGATTACAGAAGCTTCCGCTATTCTGGAACAATTAAGCGAACAGGCCTTGAGGATCTATAAGGAAGTGGAGAAACATGTTCAGCAAACTTAGGGATAAACTGAAGGGCGCACTGTCAATCTTTTCCCGCAAGACCGAGGAAGAGGCAGTAGAGAAAAAAGCAGAGCAAGTTCTTGAAAGACCAGTGGTTAAGGAAAAGGTTGAGGAGAATAAACCAAAAGTAGAAAGTAAGAAACCAATTTTACCTCACCTTGAGAAAAAGGAGAAAGAAGCACCTTTTACACATAAGAAAGTTGAGGGAAAAAAGAAAGAAACTGTCCAGCCAAAGAACATTGAAAAGGCAGAAAGGGAAAAAATAGAAATTCAGCCCAAAAAAAATGAAGAGAAAAAAGAGATTCCAAAAAAAGAAAAAATTAAAGGAATTAAAATTACCTATTTTGTTCATGGTACTACTACTGATAATGAGCAAGGCCTTTGCACGGGATGGAACCCGGGGAAGCTATCGGAAGCAGGCAGGCAACAATCCATACAGCTTAGAAACCTTATCGGCAAGGAAGAGTTTGATGTTATTTTCTGTTCTGACTTACAGCGAGCGGTGGATTCGGCAAGATTGGCTTTTGCCAAAGACCCCTATAAGATTGTTCCTGACCAACGGCTTCGGGAATGTAATTACGGGGAACTCAACGGGCAGGACGAAGCAAAAGTAAAAATTGATGTAACCAAAAGGATCTATCAGCCCTTTCCACAAGGGGAGAGTTATCATCAGGTAGAACTGCGGGTAGCTGACTTTCTCAATGAAATCTGGAAGCCTCATTACGGGAAACATATTGCTATTGTCGCTCACCAGGCGCCGCAATTAGCGCTCGAAGTTTTATTGAAAGGAAAAACTTGGGAACAAGCCTTCAAAGAGGATTGGAGGAATACCAAGAACTGGCAGCCAGGCTGGGTATATTGGATGGAGCAGGAAGTGAAGGTGAGTGAAGTTCCTGCAGTGCTTGAAGAAGAAAAAAAACCTGAATCAAAATCTGGTTTCTTTGGGAAATTCAAAAAAACTTTTACTTTCAAGAAAGAAGAAGCTAAAGCGCCCGAACCAGTGGCAGTTGAAGAGCCAACAGCGGAGCCTAAACTTGCTGAAAAGGAAATAGAACAGGAAGAACCGGGCTTCTTTCAGAAAATCAAGCAGACCATTACGACTAAGACTATTTCTGCTGAAAAGTTTGAGGAGTTGTTCTGGGATTTAGAGCTGGCACTGCTGGAAAATAATGTGTCGGTGGAAGTGATTGACAAAATTAAAATTGATTTGAAGAGCGAGCTGGTCGATAAGCCCCTGCCTCGGGAGGTGGAAACAAAAATTATGCAAACCTTGACCAGGACTTTAAAGGAAATCTTGTCCTATGAACCAGTCGATATTCCAGCATTAATCCGAAACCAGCAGAAGAAGCCGTTCATTATTGCTTTCTTTGGCATTAACGGGACGGGAAAGACGACTTCTATCGCCAAGCTGACGCATTATTTACAGCAGCGGAAAATTTCGGTGGTATTGGCAGCCTGTGATACCTTTCGGGCAGCAGCAATACAGCAATTGGAAGAGCATGCGGACAAGCTCAAAGTTAAGATGATCAAGCATGATTATGGCTCTGATTCAGCGGCAGTAGCCTTTGATGCGGTGAAATATGCGGAAAAGAATAAGATTGATGTGGTGATGATCGACACTGCCGGGCGGCTGCATAGCAATACTAACTTAATGGAGGAATTGAAGAAGATCATTAAGGTGACTCAACCGGACTTAAAGATTTTTGTGGGAGAAAGCATTACCGGGAATGACTGCATTGAGCAGGCGAGGAAGTTTAATGAGCTGGTAGAGATGGATGGGGTGATCTTAACTAAAGCTGACGTGGATGAGAAAGGCGGTGCGCCTTTGTCTATTTCATATACGATTAAGAAGCCGATATTATTTTTAGGAGTGGGGCAGCGCTATGAGGATTTGGAAGAGTTTGATGCCGACGTAATTATGGAAAGGTTGGGATTGTGAGATTTCACTCTTCAAATCCTATCCCTCACCACATCATAGCGTGCGTTTCGTGCTTCCGCACTAAGCCAGGCGAACAGTCCTGCATCATGCGGCACGCGACAGAGCAATTCTAGTGGTATGTCTGGGGCAAGTTCTTTCTCCGGATGCGATAAGTAACGACCGAGGGGATCCTGCTGCAGGTCGGACAGCAATTTTGCTTGTTGCGGCGTGAGCTGTGCATAGCCGAACTGCTGCTCACTGCCCGTATGAAAAAATACCTGTACGGACTGCCTCGCTTCCCGTCCGAGATAGCGCGCAATTTGATCTAAGCGCAGTCTATCGTAATTGCCGTTATGGCCGCTTTCTTGAGTTATCATGGTTTGTCCTCTATCGATGTGTTATATAAACGTAACGCTAATGTTGCCGCCCAGTCATAGCCTTGTTGGGTGTTCTAGCGGGAATGATCCTGAGCGCGAGTGGTAAAATGGCCTAGCTCGTGAAGGTACGTAGGAAGCACTTTTTCCAGTCCTTTCTGAAGATGTGATCGTTTCAGTCCCACGTACTGAGGAGCCTTCATAAAGCTAAATATCGTAACCCCCATTGCAGATTTCTGTTCAACGCCCTGATTGGTAAATAAACCTTCATACACGCGGACTTCGGGTATCTTTGCGCATCCAAGCATGGTAGTGAGTTGTTTTAATTCGCTCAGGGTACCATGCTCTTCTTCGGTGAGCGTTCCTGATTCAACCCAGCGATAGTCCTGCTTTACCGCTGTGGCATAATCATCTGCTTTTCCTATCCCATGCTCTCGCAAGTATTGCACCACATTGACGTTCATCTTTACAGGGACGTATCCCATAAGACTCGCATCTTCATTGTGATTGGTGTTATCGGAAGCAATGACGGCGTTGTCACCAAACATCCTTTTGAATACCGCTGCCCAGCGTGCTCCTTGGTCAGAGACAGCTTTGGCTGGTCCAAAAATAGAGGAAAAATCTATGTCTTGGGGATAAAACCGCTTAATGTCCACCTCTACCTTAGATAACATAACAATATCATTAGCTAAAAATTCATTAGGTTGACGTTGGACTCCATGCCACAATGGATCGTAGAAGAATCGACTACTTTGAGGTGAATTTCGAGGAGGATTAAACGCCCGCATTTCATCGTGATCAGAGGTAGTAACTTCATGGGCATGTTTCAAGATGGCCTCAATGACTGCTTCATTGGTGCAACTTTTAATGAGGGCTCCCATCTCGACAACCACCTTATCACGGTCAGCATAAATCCTGTCTGGTGTGATATCTTCAAGCCCTAAATCATAGCTGAATAAAATCCCCTGGCGGCTCATGCGTACTCCTTTGACAAACAAATTTTGGTGACCCGTTTCGTCTGGTATTTTTTCTATGATACGGGAGGGATAGGCGTTGCCTTCCTGCGGCTCAACATAGAGGACACGATATTGATGCGGCAAGGTAGGGGTATGATTAACTTCCTCGCCCAACACCAGCACTTTCTCGGGCAAGGTGAGCACCTCTTGCACAAACTTGGCAGAAGGATTACGGAATATAGTTTGCGATTCTTTCACATCATAGCCATTTTCTGTGACATCAAAACATAACCGCTGTACCTGTCTTCCTCCAATGGTTTCCCGTTTCGCCAAGGGCTTTGCCACCCAATTATGGGAACGATATTCCATATCTATGTTTTCCCGCAGCGCAGCGGCAGCAATCAATTTCAGTCCTTCACCAAACTGTCCCACACTCAAGGCATCAGCCCTTTTGGTGGAAAATAACACGGAAAGTAACCCGGCATCATAGCCCGCACCATTATCTTCAAATAACAATTTCCTCAACGCTTTTCGTTGAGTCATACTGCTTCATATCAACATAAGCACCATCCTGCTTGAATTTAACCGATACAGTGGTGCCTTTACTATCCGCAGGCAGGTGATTGGAGATGCCATCTAATACAATTCTCTCCAGTCCCCAGCGTTCTTTTCTATAGTCCGTGGTTAAAGAGGTTTCGATGCGATAGGTCTTGATTTCCGTCATTCTTCCTCCAACACTTTTCTTAATTTATCATATTGGGGTAATATTCTTCTCATTTCCTGGGGTTTGTCAGGGTTGATGCTGGCCAGAAGATCCAGCACAGCCAGACCCGCCTGACGAACGGCTTCTTTGTTTTCTTTTAGAGCATCATAATTTCGAGCAAATTCATCGGGGAAATAGCGAAAGACGCTTAGTGCTGAGGCGAATAACTCATAATGGTCATCATGAGGATGAGTACTTTGAGAATGATTGTAATGAGATTCATTAAATATCCTGAACCAAGGTAGTTGGTCCAGTCCGGGAGCTCTTGGTAAATCCCAGAACGTACTTTTCAAACGGTCATACTGATCAAGATTATGCGGATACATGCCCCGCTGCATCAGTACGTGCGACAACTCATGATAAGCTACCTGTTCACCTTGCCTGGGGAATTCTGGATGAGTAAAGCAAGCATCGGCAATGATCACCCCCTGTGGAGTTGCCGCGGCATCACACTCGGCTTCATGGACAAATGTCATGGGTGCGGTTTCTCTATATTGATCAAAGGCAGCATGAAGAGCGTTTGCTTCCTGAACTAGTTCCTCATCAAGGGAAATGGAAGCGCCTGCTTTAAAAGAAGAAGTAATTCTCGACGCACCCAAGAGTACGGCAGCGGCAATACCAGCTACTCCAATCAATTTAAGAGTTTTCATTGTTCCTCCAACAATCTCTTCGTGGCATGTTCAGTGAAATGGCTTTTGTTGCGGAAAATACTGTCTTTGATGCGTTCTTCTACTTTGCTTAAAGTATCCTGTTCCATGGAAATAGAGACTTTAATCTTCATTCTAGGTAGCAAAAATTACCCTTATTTATAAATCTTTTGTACTTTTTACTACTTATTAATTAATAATATAAAGCTCATAACTTTTAAAAATGAAATGAGCAGAAACTGCCCATGACCAGCTTTTTCATTGAAACCGATGAATGTGCCCACACCGTTGCTGATGCTGAAAGGATGGCCGGGCTCTTGAAGCAAGCTCAATTCGAGCCAGTCCAAACGATGGAAGACGCAGATGTGGTTATCTTGGTCTCTTGTCATGACGCTGGTGGGAATATCCTCTTTACTCGACTGGAGAATCTTAAAACCAAATACCCCTACAAAATCCTGATTATTGCTGGCTGTATCGCTCAGGCAGACTTAGCCAAAGCGAAGAAATATTCGTGGGTAGGAACCTGGCAGATTCATCGCATCGTAGAGGCAGTGGAAGAAGCCTTGCATGATTCTCACCTTCATTTGCGGGGAGCGGATGAAATGCCTCCGTTAGATTTACCCAAGATTCGTCTAAATCCTCTGCTGGAAATCATTCCCCTGAGTCGAGAGTGTTTCGGTTTCTGCGCTTTCTGCAAAACTAGAAAAACCGGGAAAATTGAATCCTATCCGGTTGCTGATATTGTTACTGCGGCTCGGAAAGCAGTTGAGGAAGGCGTCCAGCAGATCTGGCTCACCTCCCATGACACGATGAGCTATGGATTGGATATAAAGACTCATCTAGGGCAGCTGCTGAAAGAGCTGGTCTCCGTGCCGGGCAATTTTAAAATTAAAGTGGGAAAGGGAAATCCGGCTCATTTTCCGAGGATAAAGGACGACGTAATTCCCTGGTTTGCACACGACAAAATGTTTAAGTTGGTGCATCTGCCTTTCTATGATGAAAATACGGCTGGGGATGGCCAGGAATTCGTGGCGATCGTGGATGAATTCCGGGAGAAAATACCGCATATTACTATTGCCATGGATATTATGATCGGACACCCGACGGAAACGGAGGATACCTATTGGAAGAAATTAGAGCTGCTCAAGAAAACCAATCCGGATGAACTTACTCTCTCTCGTTTTGCGCCAAAACCTAAAACTCCGGATGCGAAACTTCCGCCGCTGGCAGAGGAGATAGTCAGCCATCGTTTCAAGGTATTAACGGATGTATTTCAGAATATCTCTAAGATGAATAATGAACGGTGGCTGGATTGGGAAGGGGAGATCAGCATCGATGCCCAAGGAAGGGAAGAACGACAGTGGGTGGGGCGGAATTTTGCCTATAAGCCGGTGATAGTGGAAGGAAATTATAAAATGGGTGATATTCATAAAGTACGAATCATCCAAGCCACGACTTTTGATCTACGGGGGAGGGTGATAAATGAATTAGGTTGATACTAACTTGCTTTTACTCTCCTTTCCCAATCTCTTCTTCCATCTTCTTTCGGATGTCTTCTTCCTTGATTCTGGTCATCTCTCGGGGGGAATAAGATTGAAGAAGATTCTTGATGTGAGCGTAGACGTAAGCCGTATCGCCCCCCAGCTCAGCAATAAAACCGCGCTCTAACGGAAATTTGTAAATGAATTTGTTAATGATGCCTTTGGTAAAATAGACCCAGGGCTTCATGCCCCAGCGCTGTTCATAATCGGTTAAGGACCAGGCATCAAAGATAATTTCTACGTCGCCCTGCTGGAATTTTCGCTTCACGCCTTGGACTTTCTCTACGACATCGGTGACGTGGTCCAGAGTTATCTTTATCTTAATCATCAGAGCAGCATAATTCGATTTTTCTTTGTAAGGGCGAAGCTCAACATAAGTCCTACGGCCTTCCTCGGTGACCATCTCTTCTGTTTTCTTTTCTTTTTTTTCATAGCCTCGCTCTTCCAGGGCATGGTTAATGACGGAAAACAATTCATCAGCGAGAAAAATACCTTTATATTTCAATTCCCGGTTATTGATGATTAAGTTCTTCTCGCAATGGGTGTCGATCATGTTAGAGATGGTAGTTGTAGTTAAAGACGTTCAGATAGCTTTTTATCTTGGTGTGAAGGTCATCCAGGTCGCTCTTAAGCCAAGTTTCCATCTTGGTGAAGTGATCGCGGTAAAAATACTTCTGGGATACCACCGACAGGAACCAGTAAAAAGGAGTGCTTTCCCATCTGCCTTTCCTATCGGCGATGACGTAGCCGTCAAAGGTAATATGAATCACCCCATGGTTGACCTTCAGCGTCTGGCCTTCATGTTCGACCTCTACATCACGGACGTCGGTCATCAGCATCTTGATGGATACGGTTAATTTATAAAAATCGCTGACGTTCTTCCAGGGCTCCAGGACTATCTTAATCTGTTTTCCGGTGGGAGTTACCATCTCCTGGTTGATCCTTTCATACCAGTCCCAGCCTTTTTCATAGAAGAAATTGGCAATCATCCCATACAGCTCGGCGAGGTTGAACACTCCCTCATAGCTGAATTTAAGATGATCTATAATCAGAGTTCTTTCCGGCATGCTCTTCCTCAGGATGTAGTTGTTTTTGAAGCTTGCGCTGGCCGATGAAGAACCAGTACAAGCTGAGATTGCCTATGATAATCATAATAAGTAAGAGGAGCGGTTCCATGCTTGGAACTAATCGTTTTTTACTTATAAATCTTTGCAGGCGCTTAAAGTAACCCTTCTAGCACCAAAAACTTTAAGAAGAAGGAGAGTACCTCTGTCCCAGACTAAAGGGTGAGTGACAGACTATGGTGACTTCGTTTTTCAAAGGATTTCTCAAAAGGTTTAGCTTTAATCCTCTCAGCCGGAAATCAAACCTGAAACTGGGATTATATGGTCCGCCTAATGGCGGGAAATCGACCTTAGCCAACCGGATCTGCGTTGATTGGCTGGGGCAGGAGATGTCCACGGTTTCTCATATCGCCCATGAAACCAGGGAAATCAATATCAAAGAGCAGGTCAATATCAAAAATAAGAAAGGCAAGGAATTGACTTTTTCATTGGTGGACACGCCGGGCATCGCGACCAGGATCGATTATGAGGATTTCATCAAGAAGGGATTGAAAAAAACGGATGCTAAAAAACGGGCCAAGGAAGCAACCAAAGGAGTGATTGATGCCATTAAGTGGCTGGACAACATGGATTCAGTCGTAGTGGTGCTGGATGCTACCATCGATCCGTATTCGCAGGTCAATATTACTATCATCGGGAACTTGCAGGCCCGGAATATACCAGTGTTGATCGTCGCCAATAAGGTGGACCTGAAGAAGGCTAATATCGAGGCCATTAAGGCGGCTTTCCCGCAATATCCCATCGTCAGCATTTCCGCCAAGTATGGAAAGAACGTGGAGGAGTTTTATGAGCAGATATTCAAGTTGGTAAAATAGGCTAATAAAATAGCAATTAAAAATAACATTTAAAAACTATACGGTATTACTAGGTAGAGAAAAGAGGTTAGGCAACAAAAATGGTGACATTTCAGTTTATCCCATATAATGACATTGAGAATCTTACCTCTGCCAAGAGAATCAATAAGCTCCTGAATGTGGTCAAGGAAAATAGGATTGTGCTGATGGAAGGGCGATTGTCACGGGAAGAAGAAGCGGACCTGATCGAGATTACCATGGAGGAAATCGGGCCAAAATTCAAGGGAGTGGAGATTAGCGTGATTTATCCGGATCGGAGCAAACAGGATCCCATGCAGAAAATTAAAGGAACCTTTGCCAATCTGTTATTAGGCGAGAGGCAGGGGTTTACCATTATCGGGCCGGCATCTATCGTTAAAAAAATTGAAAAGAATCCTGATAAGATTGAGTTGTTTACCAAAGAAGCAAACAGCCAACGAAGAAGTAAAGTAAGGAAATCATAAACCATGCCTCACCAATGTGTTCGCTGCAACACCTTTTATCCCGACGGTGCCCAGGAAATCTTAAAAGGATGTAGCTGCGGCGCTCGATTGTTCTTCTTTATCAAGAAACAGGATATTGAGTATGGCAAGGAGTTGATCAGCAATCTTTCCGATGAGGATAAAAAGAACATCGAAGAAGATGTGCGGGAAATCTTAAACCTTCCCCAGGAGACGGACAGCCCGGTGGTATTAGAATTGGAGGCTATCCGGATTTTAAAACCGGGAAAGTATGAGTTGGATCTAGTTCATTTGTTCAAGAAAGACCCTTTGATCATTAAGTTAGATGAAGGGAAGTACATGATTGACTTAGGGCAGGCGTTTAAGAAAGAAGAGAAGAAGCCTTAATATATTTCTTATTGGAAATTAGTTTAGACTGAACTTATGAATCCCGAGGAAAGGAAGCACATAGATAGGCTAAGGCCTCACTGGGGACAGTAGGATTATTCAATTGAAATGGACTATTTAGTGGAACACCGGGAGGACAATTAATTTGTACAAATGGGCCTATCTCTTCTACCTGTTGAATCACCCAGCCGGTGTCCTGCTGGCGTAGTTGATAAGTAAATAAAATACCCTCCGCGCCGGAATCATAGCTATTTAAGACGCATCCAATAACGTACGCTGACTGGGCATCCAGAATTATTCTCTGAAACATATCAGAGTCTTGTTGGGATAATTCCCGCCGTTTTTGCTGTGAACGGGGTTCAGGCCTAAAAAGATCAGTGGGGAAAGTCTTTTCGGCTAAATACTCTCCTGGCCCTACAAAAAAGTCCTGGACATGCGGGTGATAGGCTTTTTCCGGCGGGAGTGAGAGTATCCTTTGCTCTAAATCGGAGATTACAACCACTTTGATATTTTCTGCATCAGCCATAATTCCATCTCCTGCCAGAACGTATTTTTCAATGCTTAACATAATTTCATATTTCTTACAGCTTGCTTCGCTGCGCCTTCTCGGAAATAATCGCACTGTGCCCGGTCTCGTCTTCAATGATGATCTTAAGAGTATCTCTCCCGACGAGAACCTGGTTGATTTTCTTAATCATGTTCTTGGCTTTCTTTTTGGCAATTTCGTCTTCTTCTGCTTCCATGGTTGATTCAATGGTTTTTTTGATCCGATCCAGAAGCCCTTCCACATTGGTGATGTAGCCTTCGGAAGCTGGGCCGGCATCTATAGTGATTATATGGGGAATTTTGACGGTAGCATCCCCGGATTTGACTATCTTGATGTTGAGGTCATCTTCAGAAGTCACTTCTAGAGTGTATTTACAGGGTTCCTTTGGTTCTGCTGGTTCGATATCTGATTTCCTGGCACCGCAGCCTTCGCATTCCATGACGAAGACAAAGAGGCGGCCAAAGTAGGGTATGTCTACTTCATCTTCTTTGAGGGTACATTTATTTTCATTGCAAAACGGGCAGGGCTGCCCTTTTATTTCTGACATAAGAGGAATTAAGCGGGACTGTTTTAAAAACATTTTGTTTCTGAAATAACTTGCCGAACTTTCCTCGTAAGTTTTATAAAGAACTAGCCTACCTTGGGAAGCTATGCACCGGTGGTATAATGGCTAGTATCTCAGCCTTCCATTCACTCTCAAAAGTCAGATGAGAGCTGATGATCCGGGTTCGAATGCACCTTTTAGAAAGCTGCAGCGAAAAGAAGAGTGCTCGAAAGTCCCGGCCGGTGCATTCATTTTTAATCTATTTTCCATAAGTCTTTTAACTCTTGCTAAATTACATCTGCCTATGTTCCATGTCAATGAGTATGCCCAAAAAGTTGGCGGCATCAATGGGTTGATGTTTTCTTTTTTGCCAGAATTCTACGCAGCTACCTCCATTAGAGATTTTCTGGATAACAAAGATGAGATGAAGCTTACTGACAGCCTTTTGCCTCCCGCTGTATTGCTTAGGAAAGGGGCTTTGATAAAATTCCCCTGGCTTAACTTTGAGTATTTGCATTCATCTTCTATGAGAGTAAAGGTAAGCGACTTACAAGGGGAGTTGGATGTTGACTTTTTGAATGGGAGGCTTTTTCTTGACAATGGCTCTGAGATACCCTACACTGAAAAAAAGAGAATATGCCAACCAGTCTTGATGTATCGACAAAAAAAATATCACAAGGAGCTGAGACTTCTTGACTTTAAACTTCATGGACCAGAAGCGCCAGGCACGCTGGAAAATAGGGTTCTTAGTTATGGTTTTGGCCAATTTATCTGAAACCAAGCGACACATTTATAAAGCGAAATAATTTTCTTTTTGTGATAATGGTACCGTATCCTGAAAAACGTCCTGAACCACGCTTATTGGATCATGAAATAAATCTTAAAATTAATGTTCGTTCTTTGTTACGGGGCTTGCTCTTAGTCTTTGTTTTTCTGGGTGTCTTCATGCTGGGCAGATGGAGTGTATCACCCCCAGACCTATCTTTAGATATTTCGGGTGTAACCGGGATGATTGTGGCGGCGGAAGACCCAGCAGCGGAAGAGCCTGCTCCAGCCACCAAGGAGAATAAAACGGCAACTGCACCAGTGGCTGATTCACCAGTTGCAGAAACGCCAGCAGTTACGCCAACTGCCAATACTTCAGCGAACACTACTGTTAATACTACCGTTGCTGAAGAAGGCCCGGTTGTCACATCCTATTCCAAAGTTGCTGTTTCCCTAAATCGGGCGATTGTGAAATGGTTTGATACCTGGGGAAAAGTGACACAGTTGGATTATACTATCAAGAACAACGAAGCAGGAATTATTAAGCCGTCCTACTTATTATTAAGCGTGGAGGGATATAATGATGAATTGGCAAAACGAAAAATTTCTTTACCCCTCTCCTCACAGAGCATACAACCGGGTGCGAGTGTGAGCAAAGTCGTTAATGTTCCTCCCCAGGGATATGCGTACAGTGATTCATCAACAGGCGATCTTCATAATGTGATGCTCACCGTGGGATTGTATGACAGCAAGGATACCCTGATGGGCGAGTTCCATAAGGAGTTTGATTTGTCAGTCCCTCAATAGAGAGTATAGAATTTGGTTTTTTCTGGTTAAGTAAATCATTATTGAAAAGGAGTTGGCAAACCTTGGACCTTAATTCTCTCCTAAATATCCTTTGTAGGGGTGCTTCTTGGCCTGCATATCAAAGTATTTTTTCAAAATGGCATGAAGACCCCACAGGCGGTAATATAACTGGTCAAAGTACTGATCCTGATCCCGGGACAATAATTTGTCATACCATTTGCCCAAAGTGGCGGCAAACTTGCTTTCTTTATACATCTCACCAAACATACCCGGCCCATAGTGAATCTTTCCATCTATCCAGAGGTACAGCCGGGCATTGGAAAGTGGTTTCTTTTTGCCGTTTTCTTCTACTTCCACTTCCAGCAAGTCCCACATGTGGACCGTAATCCAAATTTCGTACTTAAGGTATTCAGTAACTTTTTTGGTCAGAATCCATTTAAATTCCTGCTCTGCACCGCTGGGGGAAGGAACTTTATGTTTAAAATCAGCTTCATGATACATGTATCCATAATTTTTAGCCCAGTCGACAATAGCAGCATACATGCCGTCAAAATCAAAAAGCCCACTATATCGCAAAGTAATTCGTTTGTCAGCATCTCTATAAAAATCAACGGTTTTTGGCATCAAAAAAACTATTATTGCGTGCTATATAAATATTTCTACCTTGAGCAGGTATTACGTTCACGTTGTCGTGGGGCTGGCAGGCCGTCTTGCTGAGCAAAAATTATCTTTACTATTTGATTATTTTTGCACAATAACTTCGTAGACAGCAGTTTCAGCAAGACTTCTTGGCCCAGCCAGCCCTCCTAACTTAATACGTACTACCTTGAGTCTTTATTCTACCACATCAAACCAAATTGAGAATTCTTCCTGTTTGACTTTAAATTGGGCGTGATGCTGATATTTCTTCAGGGGGTTAACGGAGACTACGTCGAGACCAAGTGCGCCTACCTTTTCTTGTATGTCTTCTGCGCGTTTTTCCAAGCGAGTTTTCATGACTGGACTTACCTTGAGAAAAAGCTCTATCCGATCCAATTTGCCCAGACCAGCATCTTTACGCGCCTGCTGGATATTGCGCATGGCTTCACGCAGATATCCCTCGGCTTCCAGCTCATCGTTCCGGTCCAGATTAAGGTAGATATACCCATACTTGAACTCTGCTTCCTGATAAGGGGAAGGAACTTCATGCTGGATGATGAGCATCTCTTTGGTAATCTTTACTTCCTGCCCATCAACGGTGAAGATGTGGGCTTTATCGCGTTCTAGATGGCTGATGATAGTCTCCGGGCTGTCAATGGTGAGCTGGGTATGTATCTGCGGGGATAAGGGGCCGTAGACGGGACCTATTTTTCCATGATTCGGCTTGACGCTTACTTTAAGCCCGGGGAGGTATTCCTTAGTCTTTATCTGACGGGCATTGGCTTGCTTTTGGAGGATTTCCTGAATTTGCGGCATACTGGCAAGGACTTCTTTATCTTTAGTGATGATAACAATCTCCTGAAGCGGCCAGCGTAATCCTAATTTTACTTTATCCCGAGCGTTGTAGACAGCCTGAAGAATGTTCCCGGAAATAGCCATCTGCTGTTCGATGGCAGCATCAATCTTTTTGTCATCAGCAACCGGCCAGGGGTAATGGGAAATACTTACTTCTTTGAGCTGAAAGGCATCTTTGAGATTAAGGTACATGGCTTCGGCAATAAATGGAGCAATAATACTGAGCATCTTGAGGCTTTCAAGGAGAACTTGGGCGATGGTGTACAAACAGACTTCTTTCTCTTGTTCTTCGCCCAGGGTGCTTTTGTCACGCACGATCTGGATGTAGGTGCGGCTGAGCTCTAAGAATAATTCTTCGAGCGGCATGATGATTTCATCCAGACGATAAGTTTCCAGAAGAGCGGTTACTTTCTTGATGGTGGAATGCAATTTGGAGAAGATGTATTTCTCTTCAAAGGCCAGCAAGCGGGACATACGGCTTTGGTTTAAGGTAAATGGATTCATTCCTTGCTCTTCTGCAAGATGGAGAAGAAACTTATGGACATTCCAAAAGATGTGCAGATACCTGCTCTTGGTTGCCGCTTCCTCCCAGCTAAAGTTGATATCTTCACCGGCAGTGGTCTGGGACATATAGTAGCGTAAGGTATCAGCGCCATGCTTTTCTATCAGTTCATTGGGGGAAATAATATTACCTAAGGATTTAGACATTTTTACCCCGCTGGCATCATTGATGAAGCCGTGCATATAGACGCTCTTAAAGGAGGGACGATCAAAAGCCAGGAAGGACGCAATCAACAAGAGATTGAACCAGCCGCGAATTTGATCCTTGCCTTCGAGAATAAAATCAGCCGGGTATAGCTCATCAAACAGTTTCTTATTCTTCGGATAGCCCAAGGCATTCCAGGAGGCAGTGCCGGCATCAATCCAGACATCTAAGACATCCGGAATACGATGATAAACTTTTCCATCTTTCTGGATGATGATTTTATCAATATCAGGAAGATGCATCTCTTTGACTTTCTGTTTCGATACTTTTTCCAGTTCTGCCAGGCTGCCGATGACGATATAATCACCGGTCTCTTTACATTGCCAGATGGGAACGGGGGTTCCCCAATATCGTTGTTTAGTAATGGAATTGTCACGTAAATTTTCCAGCCAGGAGGTAAAAGCGTTTTTGCCTCCAAGGGGATTCCAATAGATGGATTCATTGGCTTTCAGCAATTTATCTTTAAGGTCTTCTACCTTGAAGAACCATTGTTTGGTAGTTCGGAAAATGACCGGCTGATGGCTTCGTTCGCCATGGGGGTATTCGTGGACATAGGGCTCTTTAGCAATCAAGACACCAGCTTCATCGATAGCTGCGATGAATTTTTTGTCATCGAGTTTCGCGCGCAAACCGGTGAAAGGGCCGAAGTTTTCAAACAGGCCGGCTTCATCGACGCAGTTAAAAGGGGGAATGCCATACTGATGCCCGACTTCATAATCCTCGGGACCGCAGCCGGGAGCGCAATGGACCAATCCGGTTCCGGAAGAGGCATCAACGTATTCTGAGGAAAGGAGAACGGTAAATAAATTTTTATTTTTCTGTAAAGAGGGAGGAAGGAATTGGCTGATTGATAAGGGATGGAGATAGGATTTTCCTTCTAGATTTTTGCCGGGATATTTTTTTTTAATGGTATAGTGTTGCTGATTGGCTTTAGCCATGACTTCATTCAAACGGTCTTGGGCAAGTATCCACGTTTCGTTCCCCACCTCTACTTCAATGTAGCTTAGTTCAGGATTGGCCATGATAGCTAAGTTTAAAGGAATGGTCCAGGGAGTGGTGGTCCAAATAAGAAAAAAAGTGTTGGATTTGCCTCTGAGAGGAAATTTCATATAGATAGAAGTGTCCTGGATGGTCTTGTACTCTAATTCATGTTTGGCAACGGCAGTCTGGGTTGCGGCATCCCAGTGCATGGTCCTAAGGCCCTGATACAGCCGTTTCTTTTTATGGGCTTGCTTAATGAGCCACCATTCTGCATCCATGAATTCTTTGCTGATGGGCTGGTAGGGATCAGTAAAGTCTAAAGTGGCTCCAAGACGAAGGAAGTCTTCATTCATCTTCTGCATCATTTCTGTACAGAAAGCGTGGCATTCTTTCATGAATTTTTTAAGGCCGAACTTTTCAATGTCTTCTTTGTTTTTCAAGCCCAGCTTCGCCATCACTTTCTGCTCGGTGGGCAGGCCATGCATATCGTAACCCATGCGATCCCATACCTTGAATCCACGCATTCGCTTGTATCTCAGAATCATATCTTTTAATCCCATGTTCCAGGCATGGCCGAGATGAATATGCCCGGAGGTGTACGGGGGACCTTGTAGGAAGTAATAGTTGGGGCCTTTCTGGTTTTTGGCTCTCAGCTTATCCAGTACTTTCTTGGACTGCCAGTACTGGAGAACTTCTGGCTCTATCTTTTGAGAGTCGTAGACCGGAAACTTCATAGATGGTAGTGAGAAAGCGGATATTTAAAAAGGTTTGGTGAAAGTTAGAGGTATTTCTCGAGAACCTGCCGGCGGGAAGGATGCATCAATTTGCCCAAAGAGTCTTTTTCTATTTGATGAATTCGTGCTTTTGAAACAGCCTGTACTTTCCCTATTTCTTCCAGAGTATAGGTTTGAGGATGCCCTATCCCAAAATGCATTCTCACTACTTGTTCTTCACGTTGGCGCAGCGTGGAGAGAACTGATTCTACCGCACTTTCCAAAGGTGCCAATTCCTGGAGTTCAATACTTTTATCTGCTGGAATGAGGGTTTGATCTATTACCCTATCTTTCAAAGTAGGACTATCAGGATCGTTTGAGAACACGTTTTCATCCAAAGAAATATGGGTTCCGTTCATCAACGCGATTTCTGTTCTGGCTTGAAATGCTTTGCTCTGCTGGCCTAGGCCTAAATGTTGTGCCATCTCAAAGTCTGTTGGTTCGCGCCCTAACTCTTCCATCAGTCTAGATTGAGCTTGAAAGTAGTGCCTCTTCTCTTTTGAAGCTTTCCTTGATAAACTGGTAGCACTAGAATTTTCGGCAACTACTTTAAACATAGCTCCTTTAATCGGCCACCTGAGCATCGAACCAAAGTTCTTTTCCTTCCGATAATCAAATCTATCAGCAACCCGTAATAATCCTTCCATGCCTGCCTGTACCAGATCATCAAAACTAGCTCCCCATAAATATTCCTCCACCAAAGGATGCACTTCCTGAGCGTACTTAAAGACCCTTCCAAAATAAGGGTTAACTAACTGCTCATTATCTTTTCCTTGCCGAATACAAGCCCGGTCTATTTTTAATATCTTTTCTTCTAGTTGGGCAACACGCTGTTGATATTCTTCAGTTTGGCCATTCATCCCCCTTTGTAAAGCCAATTCAACTTTATCTTTTTCCTGCTGGAGATGAAGCCGTAGATTTTGGGCGGCAGCACGGGTATATGACCTCGACATCTGATAACAAGTTAAATCCATCAGTTTATCCCAATCGGCCCTTATCTCATTCATTTTTGAAACATAGGGAGATCTGCTATAGAGGGCTTCTTTATAGAAATCTATCATTTCCGGCTGTTGGGAGCTCTGAAGCTGAAAAAGCAAATTTCGATGTTCTGCCTCAAAGGACTTGCCAATCTCTACTTCTTTTTCACGGCTCAGCAACTCCGGAGAACCAGCCCGATATCTATCCCTAATGTCGGGCATAAGAAAATCTTGAACCACCATAAACGCGAAAACACCTCATGCTATAAAAAGATATCGTTAGGAAATTTTGTACAGTTGGCTTTAGGTGGTGGAATATCCTTAGGTATAATTTCTAGATGCGGGAGAGAATTAACCATTTTACTTAATTTATAGAAAGGTTTGAATACCTTATCTAAAAGCCCCCTCTACTGATTCAGACGGAGCAGGCTCGGATACTTTCTCTTTCAATAGAATCACGTTCCCCCGGCCTTTTTTGACCCGTTCAATTCTGCCTTTGTGCTCTAGCTCGGTTAAAATCAGGCTTACCTTGGCTTCCGAAAGATAGAGCATTTCTTTTCGCAGTTCCTTTTGGGTGATGCGCCCTTGGTGCCTTTTGATAATCTCCAGAGCGTTATCAAGATATCCGGGCTCTTTAGCAAGCTCTTCTTGATGCTGCTCAATGGTTTTATGGCTTTCGGCTTTTATTTTTCGGCGGAAGAAGGGGAGAGAGCCGTATTTCTTTCGAGCTCGATAAATGCGATAGAGAGCAAAGAGGACAATGAGGCTTATGAGGGTGTAGCGCCACCAGTTTTGAGGAAGAGTTGATTCTTCCGTGAAGTAATCCTGCGTGGTTTCATTCCAGAGGTCTTCTTCCTCACTTACCCCGGGCAATAAGAACAAGTCAACGACATACTCGCCGTCGCTGATGATATTGATGTTTTCCAAGACTATTGTATCTTCTTTTTGGGCGGTGAGGGTGTATTTTCCTAAGGCCAGCGTGAAGATATAGGAACCATCCTTAGCTAGGAATTTCTGCTGGGGCTGGCTGTCAACGCTCACTAAAACGTCCGGCTCGAGCTGAAGATGATCGTTGTAGATACTACCGTGGATGGTAGCAGCGGAGACGGAGTAGAGAGATAGCAATAATAATACCAAAGCTGACAGATATCTCATATTTGGACTTAATCGTCCTTATTTTAAAAAGATATCGAAAGGAAAGGCTCTGTCCTAAATCTCGCTTTGCTCGACCGCCACGAGCTTCTCGCCTCTCGCTTAGGCAATCGCAGGCGCTCATTCCCGTAGGGAGCTTCCCCTTT
>Ga0066347_110_pt1 | contig 36615 bp, 39 predicted proteins | sample RifGroA2_FD_59265 | JGI IMG/M metagenome (GOLD analysis project Ga0066347, IMG submission 59265) | Archaeon GW2011_AR9 | reverse complement strand
AGAAGAGAGGTACCTCTCTTCATTTTCATGATTTAATCAAGATTTAAAGAAAATTGATTAAAAGTATGAAAAATTAGGAAGAGTTGTCCGACAGAGCAGATACAGCAGAAGATATGGGGGAAGAGGGGCTTTGGACTTTTCAAGAAAAAGTTGAAGAAAAAATTAAAATTTACGTTTTACTCAAAGTAACTTTTTCTCCATTTTAGGTACATGCACCATTGTTAACAGGACCTGTCCCATTAATACTCGTCTCATTACGACAGGCTAGAGAGACACATTCTAGACCGTATCTGCATGGAGAGCCTAATGTTTGGTTTGATTGTCCACAGACAGCCCTATTTGGATTATCCATTAAACATAGATGGGAAGCACATTCTTGATCCCCCCTACATGGCGAACCAGCTGGTTGATTGGGTTCTTCACACACCCCCTGATCTTGTTCATTTCTTCCACATATACCTGAAGCACATTCTCGATCAAAGTTACAACGAGAACCAAGAGAGTAAGGATCTTGACAAAGATTACTCCTATTGCAAAACCCAGAAGCACATTCAGCACTACGAACACAAGGAGCACCATTAGCAGGAAGAACTGGTTGAGCACACGCACCATTGGTACAAACTTGTCCCGCCTGACATCCCAACGCAGGAATAACTGTATTCCCCGGACACCCTACACCTGCAGTACAGGCAGTGGCAGCAACTGGAACACAAGGAGCTGGAGCTGCGCACGCACCATTCTGACATACTTGACCATCTGGACAGGTAGAAAAAGTTACTGTACCCATAACAGTAGGATCATCCTGAGGATCACTATCAGAACATTGAACAACACATTGTCCTCTTTCACATTGTTGTCCTGCTTGACAAGGTGTAGTGCAATATTGATATTGGGTTGGTTTTGTACATTTGTATGTTACTACTTGGTCATTGGCCCGGCATCCATTAGTAAAACGAAAATTGACCACTTGTCCATTTGACTTTTTGATAGTTCCACTAATGTCATTGGCCTCAGACACACAGCTAACGACATTGCTAGAACGACAACCAGCATTAATTGCTTGACCAGCTAAGGCACCAGTATTACTTTCTATTTGGTCTGGATCGGTGATAACACTACTTCCTTCATTTTCAGGGAGAGGAGCACAACTGGTCACCAGCACCACTGCTAAAACTAATAATCCAAATAAAAGTAATTTTCTCATTCAATTCATCTTAATATTGTATGTTTTTAGTGTAGAAAACATTTTAACTTTATAAAAATGATTCACCCCCCCAATCGTGAAAAGGAGATTAACCCTATTCAATACATTATAAAGCACAAAAGTATCTATTTTTTTGCATTATAATAGAAATATTTATAAACAGTATTTAATTAATGTTATTTTAGGGCCGCGCCGTGCCGGCAAATCTACTTTTGCTATACATGCCTTACACGAACCGTTTGGATACGTTAACTTTGATGATGAAAAGTTAGCAGAGGTGCAAGACTATGATGAGATCATCGCCGCAGTGGATGCTCTTTATGATACTCCAATGACCCTGTTGTTTGATGAAATTCAGAACCTGCCTCGATGGGAATTATTTGTCAACCGGCTCCAGCGGCAAGGACGAAAGCTTATCATTACTGGGAGTAATGCCCATCTTTTAAGCAAAGAACTGGCGACTCATTTGACCGGTAGGCATTTGCCAGTTATTCTCTTCCCCTTTTCTTTTTCAGAGTTCTTGAAAAGGAAAGGAAGTGAACTTATGGTTGTAGAGAAAAAGAGTCTACTTGAGTTTTACCTTATCAACGGCGGGTACCCGGAGCCCTTACTCAAAGACACTGCCAGCAAGGAGTACATCTCCACTTTATTTACCTCCATCATCTACAAAGATATCATGAAAAGGTTTTCCCTGCGTATTCCTCAGGCAGTGGAGGATTTGGCCCTGTATCTTGTTGCTAATGTTTCACAAGAATTTTCATACAACACTCTGCGCAAAATCGCTAAATGTAACAGTGTGCATACCATTGATAAATATCTCTCTTATCTGGAAGAGGCTTTTCTCTTTTTCCAAGTAAAAAAATTTTCGTTCAAGGCAAGAGAACAACTAACCCATAATAAAAAAATGTTCTGTATTGACAATGGATTTATTACTGCAAAAGCCTTCCAGACCAGCACTAATTATGGACAACTCTACGAAAATATTGCTGCCATCCACTTAAAAAGAAGCAAGATGATGGGTAAACTCGATTTTTATTACTGGAAAAACTCCCAGCAGGAAGAAGTTGATTTTGTGATTAAACAAGGATTGAAAATAACACAGCTCATCCAAGTGTGCTACGAATTAGAAAAGGAAAAAACCAAAGAAAGGGAAATCCGTGCCCTGCTTAAAGCCGGCAAAGAATTAAAATGTAAAGATCTTTTGATTATCACTAAAGAGAGGGAAGGGACTGAAGCAAAGGAATGGTTTGGGGTGAAAGGAACAGTTCGCTATATACCTTTATGGAAGTGGCTGCTGCAAAAAAGTTAAGAAAGAAAAAATCACACTTTTCCTACTGCCCCTTCTCACTTCACCTCGATCACCATCCCTTCCCAGCCGGGATTGACTAACTTGGTCGCTCCTATCTTATCCATCGCCCCAGCCGTTTCATGGAGGTGCCCGCTGATGGCAACTCGCGGTGAAATGCGTTCGATAAAGGCGCGGTAATCTTTATTTCCAACATGTTGGTTATGCAGTAAATCTAGTTTAGTCTGAAAAGGGGGCCCGTGGGTAACTAAAATTATTTTTTCTCCATTATACTCCCCGTACCACTGCCGAGCAATTTTGCGGAAAGAGGAGTCTTCCATAGTAAACCCGCCTCCACCATAGCCCAGAAAAATATAGCCATCGATAGTAAACATCCCTTGATGGAAGTTAACAACATTAGGAAACCCCTGCACTGCTGCATCTAAAAGACCTTCCCGCTCTTCGTGATTTCCGGGAATGACGTACATTTTTTTCCCGAGGTCGTTAAACTGCCTGAAGACAATTCGAATTCCTCGGCCAAAGGTAGAAATATCCCCAGCGCAGATGACAAAGTCAATATCGGGCTTGCTGGCTCGTTTCACCAGTTCTTGAAGTCCCTTTTTGTCTTCATGCAAATCTACAAAAGTGAGAAATTTCATCGCAAAGAATGATTTAAGCTTCTTGGGAAGCTTCCTGCAGCATTTCTTCTGCTGTTTCTTCAACTGCTTTCTCTACAGCGACTGCCTCAGCAACAGTATCGGTGATTTGAGCTTTCCCAGTTGCAAGGCCCAAATATTTGATGGCAATCTCTTTAAGGGGAGTAATTTTTGCCAGCTTTTTCTTGCTTTCACCCTGTAATTTATAGCTGATGATGCTCCCGATAGTTCCATCAAGGTCCAATTTACTGATTTCTTCCCGGAATAATTCTTGGATTTGCTTTCGTATTTGTTTTTGAGTAGAGCGCTGGGTTGAATTGAGAGTGATGATCATTATTTTGATGATGATACTTCGCCCATCTTTCAGGGTAAAGGTGAAATAGTCATCGAGCCGATCGGCGCTTTTTCGCACCAGCCTTTTCACAAATGAAGCGGTAAGCTCATAGCCGATGGTCCGGGTATGGAGGATATTTGCCACTGCTTTTTTGATCTCAAAAATAATGTACGCATTCTGATCCCGCATATTTCCGGTAAGGTCCTTGAGGTTGACTTTCATCTTCCGCCCTACGGCGGAATCGGCGGAAACCAGATAGGCTTCACCGATTTCTTTTTCTCCAAAGAGAGCGGGAGAGAGTATCTTATACCATACCTTCTTCTTGACTTTGATTCGGCTTACTTTTTTCTTTTGTTCTGGTTCTTCTTTTGCCATGCTTAAGCGTAAACCTCTTGAGTAATAGTTATTTATAGATTAGGTTCTCTGAAAAGCTAAAATTAGGGGGGTATTTAAAAAGCTTCTGTTATTTTTGGTGAAAGGTGTATTCTTCAGGAGCGGTTTCTTCGGGGCTTATTCCAAAGCGCTTTTAGGCAGATAGGTGTCTTTTATTATCCTTCCTCCCTGAAGAACTTTGTATTTCTTGAACCCGAATTCCGTCCGGAAGTCTTTGAGCACGTCTTTCTTGGTGCGTTCGTCGCTTTCAGTTTCAATCAGTAAATCGTACGTTCCTATCAATTTGGTCAAGGAGATAACTTGGGGATGGATGAAACAGAAATGAAGCAATTTGGCATCTTCTTCCAGGCTTAAATCTTCCGAGCTAAAAAGAAGGTACTGTTTGGTGATCCCCAGCTTCTCTAAGTCAAAAAAAGCAGTATATCCCCGCACTATCTTCTTTTCCTGCATATTCTTTTTGATCTTCACGATGGTTTTGGGATTCAAGGCCGTCGTTTGGCTTATTTCCACAATGCTGTGATTGGGATTCACCCAGAGGTCTTTCAATACTTTCATTTCCAAGGGGTTTATATCAATGACATCCCGGTCGCCAGCAATTACTTTCTCCGAAAAAATTTTCTTGGATATCAAATATTTCCGGGGATAGATATGTTTCACCACGACGGGGAAAGTTTCCATCACGATAATTTTATCTTTACAATTTTGTAGAAAAGCCCTTTTGGTTTTATTGAAAGAAGAAAGGTTGGGGACGCCAAACCATACTTTAAGATCATATCCCTGTTTAATTTCCTCTATCATTACGACCTGATCCTGCTCTTGTAGATACTGGATAATCTCTTTCTGCCGCTGGGAATCAAAAGTAGTATAGTTGCAGTAGACCAGAACATTGACATATCCGAATTTAGCGGAGTCAATGATGGTGCTCCTTCCTATGATAAGATGCTGCTTTTCCAAGCTCTGAAGGATATAGCTGGCTGATTGCTGGCTGATCCGCGCCTGGGTGCCCAGTTCTTTGGTGCGGATGCGGGCATTCTGAGTGAGTTCATAGACTATTTTTCTAATTTTTTCTTCGTTCATTTGGTAGTTTGTGTAACTATTTAAATAGTAATGGATTTTAAACCTAGAAACAGGAGGGAATACTTAAATATTTCTCCTTTCTAGAATGGGTTGATCCTAGGAGCATTATTCCTGGGTGGTAGAAAAGGGGGAGTCCATTGACTCTCGGGCTGGAATTGGAGGGCAATTTTGTTAATAGTCCTGGCTGCATTGCCAAGGCTACTGATGAGATCCTCCACCATTCCCGTTGGCGGTTTCTTATTGACTGTAAAGAGGCACAATCCGAAAGGTAAGTGATGGCTTGGCTCACTAAGAGAAAAGGATAAAAAGAAAACAGAGAAAGGAGTGATACATGTGCCGAATGCTTATTGCTATCGGAAATATGCCTTCCGATGCTATTATTGATGGTATGATCAAAATGGCCAGCGATCGGAACACTCAGCATGAATTGAATCAAAACGTTTTGGGAACTTTTCGCCATGGTGATGGGTGGGGTGTAGCCTATTTTGATTCTCAGGGAAAGTGGAGGGTGAAGAAATCGACTCAAGCTCTCTATGAAGATCCTTCTCTGAATTCTTTTCGTTCTCAGGCCGGCAGAATAGTACTGATCCACGCCCGCAAGAAAACAAAAGGCAATATCTCTTTGATGAATACCCATCCCTTTCACGCTTCTCTTCCGGGTGGAGGAGATTTTGTCTTTGCTCATAATGGGACTATTAACGATAAGATTAAGCACCATCTTTCATTCAAGGTACAAGGGAGCACGGATTCTGAACAATTATTTTATGCCCTGCTTTCTACTCTGCACGACCAAGCAACGAAACCGACCGTGGAGGCGCTTCATCAAACTCTTGCTGGCTATGAAGATTACATCGGCACCAATATCATTCTTGCTTCGATGAAAACCACTTTTGTGGCCACAAAAAAACCAATTGCGAATCCTTGGTACTATCAAATGAGCTTGGGCATGAGGAAGGATGGAGTTATCGTAAGCTCTGAGCCGATATCACTGGCGGGAGTGAGCTGGAGTGTGATTACTGCGGGGGATATAGTGGAGATAGATAACGCTACGCTGGCGGTAAAGATTCATACATTTAAAGATACTAGCGTACCACAAAACTTTTTGCTTGTAAAATCCTTGTAACCGAAGCATCAACCTGTTCTTCTGGAATTTCACCTCTCTCAACGGCTTTAGCGACCACCTGAATCATGCGGTGTATTTCATTGGGATCTTCATTGAAATTCAGAATAAGGTCATTCCCAGCTTTAAAGACGGCAAGATATAACTCGTCCAAAGAAGAGTAAAAATTACGCACTCCCAGCATGTTTATTTCGTCGCTGATAATCAATCCGGAGAAATTATTCCGTACGCTGTCAACCACCGCCGGTGAGGCCACGGAGGGAACTCCCTGCGAATCAACTGCGCCGGAGGAAATAAGATGGTTAATCATAATCCCTTTGACAGTGGGCTTAAGCTGAAGATAGGGGTACACATCTTTCTCGCTGGTTTCTGCGGCAATCAAGAATTTATGGGGGTCGCGGATTGCCAAGGTCTTTCCAGGGTAATGTTTTGCCGTGGCTATAATCCTTTCTTTCTGCAGCCCCAGGATGTAAGCCTCTGCCAATCCGCTGATGTTCTGTTCATTGCCGGGAAAACTGCGGCATTTCCAGATTTGATCATCAAGGTCAACCACCGGCGCAAAGTTAATGGTGAACCCTAATGACACCAAATAAGTTCCTTCTTGTTCTCCCTTCTCAAAAGCTTCTCCGGTGCGGGTAATTTCCCGGGCAGCAGGGAACTGTTTAAAATTAGCGAAAGGGTTCCAGCAGCCTTCTAAATCGATAGTCACAAAAAAAGGAATAGGCATCCCCGCTTGGAATTCAGCAATAGTTTTTCGGTACAATTCTTCATCCTGAAGCGCAAATAGATGTATTCCTCCCACTTGCATTCTTTTCCATGCTTCCTGGTTATGCCTTCCGCCGGCAACAATTACCATCTGGGCAATCTTCTGTTCCAAGGCCATATCGGAAAGGTCAACAGTGTTATCAACGACGGGCAATTCCGGCTGGCTGGGAATTAATTTTCCCCGGGCTTTGGCCAGATTCAGGCTGCCGAGAAGAACCACTATCAAAAGTAATCCAAAAAAGATTTTCTTATGGATGTTCGTCCCTAGTTTTTGTTTTCGTTTCATCCCCACACCGGCTGCTGCTGGCAATATAAGTACGCTTTGGTATTGAGCCAATAAGTTAATACTTTTCCTGATCCGGTCTGACAGCGCCAGTTTACCTCTTTTCCTTCAATAAATCGCTGTTCTTTGGTGCACTGCAATTGCTTCCGGGCTTCCAAACAGCATTTATCAAGATCATCCCACTCGGTAAATTCAGACTGCCAATTTACCATACAGCGGGGAGGTTCTGGATTCAGGAAATATCGCGCGCTTCCCACGCTGGGAAGTTCTACTTCCAGAAAGTTTAGCAACAGAATTACGGCGATAAGGCTTAGGGCAATATTAAGCACAATCCAGACCCGGAGAGTTTCCATAGATTTTAAAAATAAACCAAAAAGTATATATAAACCTATTCCTAACTGCTATCAATGGATGTCAAAATATATGTTACTCCCACCGGCCAATGGTGCATCAAGCTGAAGGAATGGCTGAAAAAGAAAAAAGTGGCCTATCAGGAACTCGATGTCATTGAAAGCGACACCTATCGGGACCTAATTATTCAAAAGTCCTGGCAGATGGCGGTTCCAGTCATTGACATTGACGGGAAGATCATGGTTGGATTTAAAGAGAAAGAGCTGGAAGAAATGCTAAAGAAAAAGAAATGATTATTATATCATCGCTTATAATTTTTCTAATACTGCCTGAATCTCTTTCTGTTCATATACGATGGAGTACAACCCTTGCATGACTGGAAGAGAAAGGCCGAAGCGTTGAATGAGAACCGGAAGCTGCTGCAGGGCAGTAATCCCCTCGGCGACCATCTTCATCTCTGCTAAAATTTCTGGAAGCTGGCGCCCCTTCCCAATTTCCTGTCCTACAAAACGATTACGTGAATGAATACTGGTACAGGTGACAAAAGTATCTCCAATACCAGCTAATCCATAGAATGTTCTTTCCTTCGCTCCCCATGCTACTCCAATTTGCTTGATTTCTTCAATCCCTTTGGTGAACACATAGGCTTTGGTGTTATCGCCATATCCGGCTCCATCCAGCACCCCAAAAAAGACGGCGAGGATGTTTTTCAAGGTAGCGCATACTTGCACTCCTACTATGTCCGTAGTTGTTTCTACATGTAAACGGGGGCTGTTAATTAATTCGTATAGTTTTCGATTCTTTTTCCCGGCAAGAACAATGCCACTCAGTATTCCCCGGCTGACTTCTTCGGCATGGGTCGGACCATAGAGGCAATATACCTTGCCTTTTACCTTAGCAGCCACTACTTCGTGCAATAATCGTAGGTTGCTGGCAAAGCCTTTGGAACAGATCACCATCGATTGTTTTTTAATATATGGAGCTGCTGTAGCAAGAGTTGATTCTACTTTATCGGAAGGCACAATCACAAAGATAACGGTGCTGCGGGGAATTACATCGCTCATCTGCGAGGATACAAAAATGTTCTCTGGCAGATGAATACCAGGCAATAAGGGGCATTCTCTGGTCTGCTGCATCACTCTAGCCTGCTCTTCCATAAATTCCCAGATTCGAATCGGGTATTTTTTTGCTGCTAAGTGAACCGCTAAGGCCGTGCCCCAGCTGCCGCCGCCTAAGATAGCTATTTTCATGGTTAAGAAGAAAAAAGAAAGAGTTTAAATTAGTTGTGGAAGGGGAAAAAACTTAGCGGCAGGTTCCATCAAAACATTCATTGGGACAAACTACCGGCATTTCAGTAACGCGTGGCCCTTCTTCTAAAGCTGCGCATCCGCCTTCCCACAGCCGGCAACCCTCGCCTTGACAGCGTTCTACCTGTTCATTGTTCAACACACAATGGTCATTAAATTCTTTATAGTTTCCATTAAAATCCAAGCCACTGACGGTTGCTCTGGTATTTCCATTGAGATCACCACTATCACGATCCCAGCAACCATCTGCTTCCGGGCAAGGGACATTACTTCTGAATAATCGACCATCACCTGTAGTACAGACAAAGGCGTCACCATCATTTCCCCGTAAACCCATTATGTCTACGGTAGCTTGGGGTTGAACACGTAAGTCTCCAAAGATATCGACTCCTTGAGAAAATTCTGCTCTTCGACGAAAGGCTGCTTGTTCAACATCAATAATGACTGTTGGTTGGGGATTTTGTACATTAGAACCAATTTTAGCACTATTAATATACGCCGCACCACTTACTTCAGCAGATTTCATTTCACATTTAGCATCTTTATCGCAAGAGGTAGCAGCAACAGGAACAAGTGCACCGCCACCATGACCAACTAAAGCAGTATCTCCATTCCCAGGCGGAGCACAACTCACCACTATCACCGCTAAAACTAATAATCCAAATAAAAGTAATTTTCTCATTCAATTCACCTCAATATTGTATATTTTTAGTGTAGAAAACACTTTAGATTTATAATAATGCGTCACCCCCCCCCACTCACAAAAATCAGAAAAATCACAGAATATTTATTCCTTCTCGTACTGCTTCTTGAATAATCCCTATCTGCTTTTTTTTAATCTCAAATTCTTCCGGAGTTAAGCAGATAATATCCATTGCCGCTGGTATATCTCGTTTCGCATGATAAGCCCTAGCCGTTCTTTCCTCCCATTCCCATTTCCTAAAGCGAGGGCTAATTAATATAAAATCGTAGTCGCTGTCTTTCTTACTTTTTCCTTTGGCTCGTGAACCAAAGAGAATAGCTCTACATGGTGAAAAATTCTTTTCTGCCATGGTAATAAAGCTGTTTACTATTTTATCTGTTTTTCTGACCATCGGATAATGACCTCCGCTTCATGCAGATGAGATAGCGCTTTTTCTTTAGTGTAGTATCGAGCTGGGATCTGTGGCGCACTTCCTGGATATCGTGAAGAAAGATAAGTTCCAGAGAGCTTCTCACTTTCAGCAACAACCGGTGAAGGAGAATTAACTAAGCGAGTAAGTTCAACAAGATCATGTATTTTTGGAGGTAACTTTCCTTGCAACAAAATGTAGACTGCTTTTAACGATTTCTCGGCGCTCTGTTGGGAGTATGTAACTGCCGCATAATAGTTCTTTGTCTTAAGCATATCTTGAGCTGTTTTAAAATCAGCTAGAGCCTGTTCCATCCAATCAAGCACTAGTTTTTCCATTAATTCGTAGAGAGCTTCATATTATATAAAACTTTCTTTCACCCTACCTCACCAAGGCCAATTCCTGCGGTTCAATGAACTCATAGTCATAGGAAAAGTCAACCGCCAGAGTGGTTTTATAGGATTGGGAATCTTCTAAAGAAGCGGTACAGATCAAGGTGGCTTCCTGGGCTTCTGTCCCCAGTTGAACTTTTTTGCCGGTGGGATCCTCGGCGCGTTGAAATACACATAGCAAAGGTTTTCCACCCAATTCGCCTTTTCCAACAGTGAGGGTCTTGACTTTTCCTTTTCCTAGATTAGTGATAAACAACCGGAACTCAACTTTGGCACCAGCTCCCGGTGAAATAATCTCTTCCATTCTATTGACTCCTACGGGCGCTCCCTGTCCGGAAAATGATTTCTGGGTATCGGGTTTACATCCAGCGTCGTAGATGGCATAGACGTTCGGATTAAGGCAAATGGTATCTACAAATTCAAAGGTGGAGCGATATTCTGTTTTAAGAAAAAATGGTGCGCGATATTCAAAGGCCTGGGGCGATATTGATTTAGATTGCCCATCAAATTCCAGGAATTGTTTATCCCCACCGGGGGCAGTTAAACTTCGTCCTACCAGCCGTTCAACCTTTTGTTCTGAGGGAGATATCTCAAAATAGGTTTGATCCAGTCCTAGAATGGCAACCTGCAAATTGACAACATCATAGGCGGCTAGATTATCTGCTTCTAGAACTATTTTAAAATTGGAGTTAGGATAAATTTTTTCCGGGGGCGCATTTTCCAGAAAACGAAACTGCAATTCGCCGACCCCTTGCTTGAAATTGTAGCTGCCAGTTTTTTCACCTTGGCTTCCACAGGCAACTATCAACAGTAAAATGAATCCAACCATTATGACCGCTACTTTATTCATGATATCACCTGTACTTCCAGCGGAACTTCTTTCTTTAGAACATAATCATACCTTACTTCGCCGGTAAACTCTTGGTAGACATACTCTGGGGTTTTTTGAAGGGAGGAGGGGATTTCTACCACGCAGGTGGGCAAATGAATAACTTGTTTTTGAAAATTTTCTTCGGGGGGATTAATATTCTGGTCTTCCAGGCATTTGGGAGTATCAGCTGTGAACCGCTCGCCATGTTCATCGGCCAAGTTAAGTTTATACTCAGCTATTCTGGTAATTTTGCCCTGGCCCAGATTTTCGACGGTTGAGGAAAGTATTACGCCGCTACTTCCTTCAATGATGGGATTTTCAAGGGGATTACCAAAAGCAAAATTAATTCTAGCAAATTCAGCTGGACTTTTGGAGAATCGTGAATCACCGGGAAAATGAGTCCTCATGATCTTCGGTATCCATTCTTCTTTCCAGGCAGTTTCTTTGGTTCCGATGAACGCCCGTGATAATCGTGATTTTGTAGTCAAACCTTGTAAAGTTGCTTCATAGCGCAGGGTATAACTTCCACTTAAATCTTCTTGCTGTGGATCTTGTTCTGGATCTGCTTCACAAATGACCGTTCTGGTAATAAGTTCGGTACTGAAACTTTCTGGTGCACCTTTGATGGGTGCTCCTTCAATTTTCCCCGAAACATTACTGGTTGCATTCATAAAAAAACAAGAGAATTCCATTCTAATGGCTTGTTTTCGCGGATTGGTAATTTTAAATTCAATGGGGTAACTTATTTTAGAATCACCCTTTTTGTAGTAAGACTTGGAAGGGAAAAAAGTACTGACGATAAACTCAGCTTTAGTTGGCTTATCGATGGTTGGATCGTTGACTCCTGTCACCTGAACAGCCTCACGCTGTTTCTTTTCCCGCTGCTTTTTGATGCACTCCTCAAAGGCTGGTGTGTTTGGTTCGAGTTGCTGCAAGGTGCAGATTCCTTCCAATTCAGAATCTTCCTGGCGTTTATTGACGCAGGATTCCACATTAGTATAATCTCCTCCAAAAATACAGGCGAGATTAGAAACAAAAGGATTTTCGGTTTTGGGTAGTAAGGCCTTCGTTTGCTGCTGAGCATTCAAAAATTGTTCCGGTCCGGGTAGTGCTGATTGTGAATTTTCATACGCTTGCGGGACAATGCCAAAGGTAAGCATAATAAAAATATAAATGATGGCAACCATTTTTAAAATACTGATAAGCGCATTTTCTTTTTTGGTGGTAAATATTCCCAGCAAAGCCCACCAGGGAGTAAAAAGAAGTAAGTTAGAAAGTAATCCGGTAGCTGGTATGTGAAACAATTGAACCAGATAATCGAGCAATCCTACGTCTAAGAAAAAGAATAGAATAGGAACTACTCCTACGATTGCTCCAGCAGCTCCTTCTCCCACAGTTCCTTCTTTGAGCAATTTCATAAATATGGCTTGTGCTATAAGTCCCACCAAAATTACCGGCAGTAGTACTTTGAGCAATTGATCTGGGCTGCGAATGCCGAAAAAAAGGTAGGCAACCCAAAACAAGGTAGTAGGAAGCAAGCTTTTTCCCTTGAAAATAAAGAAAGCTGAAAAAAACATGAAGAGAGTTGCAAGGGTTATAGAAAGTGAAGGATTATTAATGTATCCTTTGAACCAAAATGACATCAATCCTGCAATAAACAATATTAATCCCGGATCGCCAATGGTATTCACTGCACTGGAGCTTGCAGTTGCCCCGGCACTCCAGGCTGCACCCGATGCTGACTGCACAGCGGATCCAGCACCCTGAGTGGCTCTGCTCAGGACTGGTGTTGCTTGAGATCCCCATCGTTTAAAGGTGCCCAAGAAATTTCCTCGTCGAGATTCTTTAATCCTTTGTGCCGCCAGAGCTTGTTCAACGGCAACAAGGTTTTGTAATGGCCTGGTGGCCGGTTGAGAACGCAACAGGTCCCGGCGGATTTGCTCGACGCGAGCTGCTTCTTTCCTATTCCGCTTTTCCTGACCAGGAGCCATTTCTCAACCTCTTTTTTACGTTAACAGAAGATTATACTCCTTGCCTATAAAAAGCTTACTCTCTCCCGTAATACTTCAGCTTTATGAAGTGAAGCGTTACCGTCTTCTCGCCTCTCGCAGTGTTTTATTTTTTAAAAGTTTGAGAGACAACCCTCTGTCTGCTCGCTGTAAATATCGCAGAGGCTCGACTTTATGACGGTAACGCTTCAGATTGCTGAAGTATTACTCTCTCCCTTAAGAATCTTTATTCCACCAGTTCAACTCGTAATTCCCGGACTTCGATGGTTTTCTCTGGCTTGATTTTAATGGAGTTGCTTCCCCTTACTGCATCATCGCTGAGGTCCAGGGTAGTGGAAACTTCCCGGGTGTCAAAATGCCGGCGGTTGCCGTTAAACACTATTTCTCCCAATTTGCTGCCGGTTACATCGACAAAGTTCATGGTCAGCCGGACTCGGCTTGCTCCGTCCCGGATATCCTGCAATTGGTCGTTGGACAACTCAAAATAGTACACTGGGAAATCTACTTCTTTTAACTTGGACAGAATCAGGACGTGCGATAACAGGAACTTTCCTTTTTGGGTCTTGAATACGACTTGGTTTTCGCCGGCATGCAATAAGCTCGGTGAGAATTCTACCGGAATCCTTCCGACATCGCAGTCAGGGATGGCGGAATAGATTTCATCTCCATTTATTTCTACTGACAATCGTCCCACTTCTCCAAAGGCGCATCCGGGCTGGAAACGCAGGATGGCTTTTTCTACATTTTGCCGCTCCGTTTCTGAAACTAAGAAAATGGTCCGGGAGGATTGCGATTCCACATTGGTTACATCGGCAACCAGCTTGATATTGGATAAGGACACTTCATTGGTTCTCCATAAGGCTACGCCGGGTGAAGAAACGGCAAAGATTACTTGATTTTCTGCTTTCAGCGCATTTTTAGGGATGGGAATGGGAGTATTAGCTCCTAATTCGACTTGGTTATAATATATTTCTTCTCCGTTCAATGAAATGATAAGCATGCCTTCAATGGCATCGACACTGAAGCTCAGTAAAACGGAACCGGTATGATCCAGGTCATCAATCGAGAAGGTAAAAGGGCTGGTCTTTTCTGAGAATACTGCTTTTTTGGCGTAGGCGAGGTTTTTTTCTGCGATGATTTTGGTTTCAGTCTGGGTTTCCACGGTAATGATGGGCAAGGGGTGTTCAATCTCACGCTGGTTAAGGTAATCAATCCTTCCCGGTGAAGCAAGAAGAAGATCTTGCCCGCCACTGATAGTTCCTCCTGAACTGCTGGAGGAGCCTTTCTGGTCTCCCAGGAGTTCGGCCCGTTCCTTGGGTGGCACCAGAATAATGAACAGAATTAATAAGCCGGCAATGATGGCTAATAATACTGCTGCTCCCGCTGCCTGTCCTTTTTTTGAGCTAGCCACCATGGGCACCAGAAGAATTTTGTGATATATAAAGTATTCGATTTTGAAAGCCTAGATCCGAGCCAGCTCTTTCCATTGGGAAGATTTTCCAAAATCTTTATAACTCTCCTTTCTTCTTGCTTTCCCATGTACTTGGTTCATCGTGATTTTAAAAAAAGGACGGTTACTATTCGGGTTACTGATCTGGAAGATTTATGGTACCTGAGCCATATTATTGATGTTGGTGATTTGGTTCGCGGCAAAACCACCCGAAAAATAAGAATTGGGGATGGCGAGAACGCCAAAGTGGCGAAGAAGACGCTGACGTTAACTATTGAAGCTGAGACCATAGAAATAGACAGTACTGCCACCTGCTTGCGAATTAATGGGAAAGTCAAGGAAGCACCGGAAGATGTTCCCCGGGAAAGTTATCATGCCCTTTCTCTAGAGATGGATAGCGAGTTTACCTTGGAAAAAGTTCAATGGCTGGCGTATCAAAAGCAAAAATTAGAAGAAGCGGCGAGCGGCAGGGAGACTTACCTGCTCTGTTTATTTGACCGGGAAGAAGCGCTTTTTGCACTGGCTAAAAAATCAGGGTATGAAGTTCTCGCCAATTTGCAGGGCGATGTTACCAAGAAGGGAGATTTCGGGACAGCGAAAACTGATTTTCAGCAGGAGATAATTAAAGCGATAAATGAGTATGCTCTTCGATATAATCCCTCTACTATCATCATCGCCTCTCCGGCGTTTTACAAGGAAGATCTTTTCAAAAAAATAACCAACCCACAGCTTAAAGCAAAAATTGTCTTAGCAGTATGCTCAGCAATTGATAAGAGCGCTTTAGATGAAGTCATGAAACGTCCGGAATTAGCGGCAGTGCTTAAAAGCTCCCGGCTGCGCCGCGAAAAAATAGTGGTTGATGAATTGTTAAGCGCAATCAGTAAGGATCAGTTAGCAGTCTATGGCTGGAAAGAAGTGCAGCGGGCTATTGCTGCCGGGGCGGTGAGTAAATTATTGTTGACGGACCACTATTTTCAACAGCGAAGGGCGGAACAGAGTTACGCCGAACTGGACCAAGGCATGAAAAAAGTCGATGAGCTTCAAGGAGAAATCCACCTCCTTTCTTCCGAGGAAGAAACCGGGAAAAAAGTTGATGGCCTGGGAGGCATCGCTGCGCTGCTACGGTATAAATTAGAATGGTAAGTTGCATTTCGTAGCAGGTATAGTGCTTAAATTGATATGATGCAAAACCACAACCTTTTAATAGTAGTTTGTTTTACTGATAGTCAAGTAACAAAAAAAATGTGGGTTAAAAGAGTGAAAAAGGAGGGGTTTTAACATGATCGTAAAAGACGATTTATTAAGCAAGTTACGGCGATACTTTGACTTGAACTTGTATGAAGTAAAGCTGTGGGCGGCTTTGTTAAGCCGAGGAGTATCGACAGCAGGAGAATTATCGGATATCGCTGATGTTCCCCGCTCGAGGAGTTATGATATTCTCGAATCCTTGGAGAAAAAAGGATTTGTAGTCATGAAGCTGGGTAAGCCTATCAAATATATTGCCATTCCGCCAAGTGAAGTGGTGGAACGGGTCAAGAAAAATATGCACCTGAATGCTTTGGATAAGATAAAACGATTGGATACGGTGAAAGGATCTCCTTTACTGGCAGAACTGGAAACCTTGCATACTACCGGGATCAACTTAGTGGATCCATCGGATATGGCCGGGTGCGTGCGGGGGCGAAATAACCTGTATAACCATCTGGATATGCTGCTGAAAGATGCTAAAAAGAGCATCAATATTGTAACGACGGATAAAGGTTTCATGCGCAAAGTGGAAGGATTAAAAGCAACCATGGAAAAAGTCAAGAAGAAAGGAGTGCGGATTCGAATCGCCGCTCCTATGAATAAAGAGAATAAAGCGATGGCGGATAGCCTGAAAGGCGTTGCTGAAGTGAAGCACAATGATAAACTCAACAGCCGTTTTGTTACGGTTGATGGTCAGCATTTAGTGTTCATGTTATTGAACGACAAAGATGTTCACCCTTCCTACGATGTTGGAGTCTGGGTTAAAACGCCTTACTTTGCCTCAGCTATGGACAATATGTTTGAGCAATCGCTCACGAATCACTTTATGATCAGAGAGCGAGGGCAAGGCAGTCTGACGAATAGTACAGTGCTCACTGGCCATTTGGCGAGGGTTTCATAGTAGCCTTCTTTCACATTAACTTTATAAATTAAAAACCATTCTCTGCTGGTATGGAGGTCTTGAAAGGGATTATTGCTAAACTTCACCCGCTGGAACGGAAAATTCTGCCGGCTTTATCAAAAGAAAAGGAACTTACTGCTCTCTGTGCCAGTTCTGGTTTAGATCCAACGGAAGCAACCAGGGCCTTGCAGTGGCTGGCCAATAAACAGGTGTTAACCATCCAGAGTACGGCAACGAAAGTGGTGGTTCTGGATAAAAATGGAGTGAAGTACTATCAGGACGGTTTGCCGGAGAAAGCGTTTCTTAAAGCGCTTAGCACGAATTTCCAATCTCTGAGTGCTATTGCTAGCAAGTCAAAATTATCTGCTGATGAATTGACGGCCTGCATCGGATTATTGAAACGCAAACTGGCCATCGAGATTCGAAAGGACAAGGAATTAGAAATTAAACTGGGGCCGCAAGGAGTGAAAGTTCTTGAGCGTCCCAGTTTGGAAGAATTATTTTTGGCAACCCAGTTTCCCCGCTCTTTGGAAAGCATTCAGGGGGAAGAATTACTGGCCTTCGAAGAATTGCGAAAGAGAAAGGAACTGCTTAAGATTGAAGAGCAAAAAAGAGTGGTAGTTGAATTGACTCCTCTGGGAAAGAAATTAGTCCTTGCTGATTTGGGGGGAGAAGTAGTCAATCGCCTTACCCCGGAAATGCTTAAAATGGGAACCTGGAAGCAAAAAAATTTTAGGTCCTATGACGTTGAGATTAATGTTCCTCCAGTTCATGGAGGACGGAAGCATTTTGATACTGAAGCCTTGGAATACATCAAGCGCATCTGGCTTGACCTTGGATTTGTGGAAATGACCGGTAATTATGTCCAGTCTGCTTTCTGGGATTTAGATGCTTTGTTTGTTCCCCAAGACCATCCGGCACGGGAAATGCAGGATACTTTCTATCTTCAGGGAAAAGCAAAACTTCCTAAGATCTGGGAGAAAGTAAAAAAGGTTCATGAAGATGGCGGCAACACCGGAAGTAAGGGCTGGGGCTATACATTTAGTAAGGAAGAAACAGAACAGATATTACTGCGAACACATACGACAGTATTGTCAGCCCAAACTCTCGTTGGTCTCAAAAAAGAAAATCTCCCGGCTAAATTCTTTGCGGTGGGAAAAGTTTTTCGCAATGAAGCCTTAGATTGGAAACATTTATTTGAATTTTATCAGGTGGAAGGGATCGTGGTTGATCCTAAGGCCAATTTAAAACATTTGAAAGGATATTTAACCCAGTTTTATGCCAAGATGGGCTATAGTAAAGTTCGCATGCGTCCAGCCCATTTTCCGTACACTGAACCTAGTTTGGAAGTCGATGTCTTTCATCCCTTGCGCAAAGAATGGATCGAATTAGGGGGAGCGGGTATATTTCGACCGGAAGTGGTCATTCCTTTGCTGGGATTTGACTGTCCGGTGTTAGCTTGGGGGCAGGGGATGGGACGAATCATTACTGAATACTGGAAAATTACTGATATAAGGGAATTGTATAAAAATGATGTCAAACAATTACGAGAAATGAAAGGGTGGCTTAGATGAGAGAAGATTTTAGCCCTCGAGACATAGTATCGTTAGCAATTGGTATTATTTCATTGATTCTATCAATTTATTTCATAAAAGATAATGTGACCAAATTAATCGTAGTTACCGGAATTATTCTTATTTTAATCTCCTCTTATTTTGTCCTAATTTTCAAAGATCTCAATACCAATGAAATGGAAATAAAAAAAATAAAAGAAAAAATGGATATTTATGAGCGTCTTAATAGATTAGAAGCAATGATGACATACAAAGGTGATAGAAAATGATAAGAGGAAATCCTGGAATGGTTATAACCATATTGATAATACTATTGGCTGTTTTTATGCTATTGGTATTGTTCAAGATCATATAAGACCATGCCCACCATAACCCTTAACAAAACTGTATTCGAGAAATTAGTAGGTAAGAAACTACCCTTAGAACAGTTGAAAGACCGCATCAGTATGCTGGGAACGGATTTGGAAAAAATTGAGGGAGATGAAATTCACGTGGAGATATTCCCCAATCGGCCGGATATGTTGTCGGAAGCTGGATTTGCCCGGGCTTTTAGTTCGTTTATCGGGGTGAAAAAAGGGCTGCGAAAATACAGCATTAAAAAAAGCAATTATCTGGTTATTATTGATTCTTCGGTTGAAGGGATACGTCCCTACACAGCCTGTGCGGTGGTGAAGAGCATTCAGTTTGATGCAGAAAAAATCCGTCAAATCATCCAGATTCAGGAAAAGCTTCACGTAACCTACGGACGAAATCGCAAGAAAGCGGCCATCGGCATTTATCCTTTAGATAAAATTACCTTTCCGGTTACTTTCAAAGCTGATAAGCCCGATCGAATCAAGTTCTGGCCGCTTGAAGCTGCGCAATCGATGAGTGCAACGCAAATCATAGAAGAACATAAAGCTGGCAAGGAATACGGTCATTTACTGGCAGGTTTTCCCCGGTATCCTTACTTCATCGATGCCCAGCAGGAAATCCTGAGTATGCCTCCGATTATTAACTCGCACCATACCGGCCGAGTAACTGAAGAGACCAAGGGAGTATTTATAGAATGTTCCGGATTTGATTTTGAAGTCCTGAGCAGGTGCCTTACCATGATAGCAACTGCGCTTGCCGACATGGGTGGTGAATTATATTCGGTTGAGTTGGATTATGGCAAGAAGAAACGGATTACTCCCAATATAACTCCTACCACTATGAAATTGGATTTTGATTATATCAACCAACGGCTGGGATTAAATCTTACCGTAAAAGAAATAGTAAAGTATCTCGAGAGAATGGGATATGGATATGAAAAAAATATGGTGCTTATCCCTTCCTATCGCGCTGATATCTTACACCAAGTTGATCTGATTGAAGATATCGCTATCGCCTACGGTTATGAAAATTTTAAGGAGGAAATACCCAGAGCGGGAACGATTGGGCAGGAAGCTCCCCTGGAAAGTTTTGCCCGCAAGGTGCGTGAAGTACTGGTCGGCTTGCGCTTGCTGGAGGTTAAAAATTATCATTTGATGATGAAGGAAGAACTTACGGTGAAAATGAATAGTGCTTCAGGGGGAATTGCTTTGAAAAATGCGGTTGGCGATTACAATCATCTGCGAAATTCTATTATACCCAGCCTGCTGAAGACTTTGGCAGAAAATCAGCATCAGGAATATCCGCTTAATCTGTTTGAGATGGGAAGAGTTTTTGAAGAAGGTAAAAATACTGAAACTGGAGTAAAAGAAATTGATAAGCTTGCCATTGCCCTGTGCCATGAAAAAGTTGATTTTACTGAAATTAGGCAGGTGGCAGATGTTTTGATTTCTTCATTAGGGTTAACACTGGCAGTAAAAGAAATGACGCATCCCAGCTTTATCTCGGGACGAGTTGGGGAGATTTTGGTGGACAAGAAGAAAATTGGAATTATCGGCGAAATTCATCCGGCGGTATTAACCAACTGGAAGATTACGACGCCGGTGGCGGTGCTGGAATTGGATGTAGAAAAAATGTGGGAATTGGTTAATAAATAAAAAAATAAACCTTATTCTTCTTTCTCCACTGCTTTCTTAGGCTTTTCAGCCGTTTTTTTCTCTTTGGTGGCTGGCTTTTCGGCGGTTTTTTCTTTTACTTTTCGCTTCTTCTGTGGCTTTTCACCAGGTTGCTTTGGCTTGGTTTCCCATACGTCCCAGCCTAATTTTTGAAAAGCAGCCTTGACTTGGTCGTGAGTCGCTTTCTCTTTCAATTCTATAATTTGATCCAAAGGCTCAAGGTGGAGGATGTTTACTTTCTTGCGCCGGGTATTTCCATCAATAATCACAAAATGATCGTCCAGATGTTCTACCACCACGCATTGTCGTCCAGCATCTCTGCCGGCAATCTTGATGCAAACTCTGCCTAGGTCAAAAATGCTCATGGTGCTGCCCTCGCTCGTTGTTGTAGTACCTTTCGGGTGCAGGCTGAACATAACACCCCACCATAGGGTCGTTCCGGTCGCCTGGCGGTTTTAGGCAGTTTGGCTACTTGCATCGGTAAGCCCTGGGGTACACCTAGCAAGGTTTTCCTGCAGGTGGCACAGATAGCTTTGGATGGCTTTCGTCGCCGAAAATGGGTGTTAGTTTTTCCTCCGGGAGTTTTGACTTTAATCCGGCGGAAGGTTCTTGACTTTAATTTTGCATTAGACATGTTTTTCCTCACGTATAAGCGCACTCAGAAATCAAGCAATTGACCTGAGTCGCCTCTAGATCATCCTCCAAGGGATAATATCTGCTCGAGAGCCCATCTCTTTATAAAGATTTAGGTGGATTTGGTTGAAAAAGGTTGTTTGATTTATTTTTTTAATTTTATTCTCTTTACCACCAAAAACCATAAAAAGCTATCCCCCTTCTTGCTCCAAATGGCACGAATATTATTACAGGATCTCAAAAACCACCTCAATCAAGAAGTCCTCATCCAGGGCTGGGTGCAGGAAGTTCGTAACTTGAGCAAAATCAAATTCATCATTCTGCGCGATCGAAGCGGGACTATGCAGACTTTGGCGCTGAAAGCTGATACTGATCCCATTTCCTTTGAAGTCATCAACACGGTAACTCAGGAATCAGTGGTGGAAATACAAGGAATACCGAAAGAAAACAAGGAATCCAAGTGGGGCATTGAAGTGGTCATTAAGACCATCACTGTAATTTCTCCAGCAGGTGTGCCTTTACCCATCGATAATTCTGACAAAGGACAGACAGTTATTGATAAGCGTCTCGATCATCGTTTCCTTGATACGCGTAACCCCAAACGCTTGGCCATTTTCAAAATTCGCAGCAAAATAGTGAAGATTCTGACCAACTTTCTGGATGCGCAAGGCTTTACCAACATCAACACTCCGAAATTAACTACTATCGGTGTGGAATCAGGCGCGGAATTGTTTAAAGTGGATTATTTTGGCACTCCGGTGTATTTAGCCCAATCACCGCAAGTCTATAAGCAGATGTTCGTTGCCGGCGGTTTTGAACGGGTGTATGAAATTGCTCCGGTCTTCCGCGCTGAAAAATCACATACCATGCGCCATCTGACTGAATTTACCGGCGTTGATTTTGAGATGGGTTTTATAAAAGACCATAACGATGTCATGGACTTGATTGAAAGCATGTTCTTTGACTTAGTGCGTAATTTGGAAAAAGAAGCGAGGGCGGAACTGGAACTTCTGGGGGTTACACATACCCTTCCTACAAAAATTCCCCGTCTCACTCTTGATGAAGCCAAGAAGCTTCTCGTAGCCAAAGGGAAGAAATACGCTGCCTATGAAGATTTAGATGCGGAAGGAGAGAAACTCATCTGCGAGATTGTCAAAGAAAAATATAACTCCGAGTTTGTGTTCATCACTCTATTTCCCTGGGCAGTTAAGCCCTTTTACCAGATGAAGGATGAAAAAAATAAAAAAGTGACTAAATCATTTGACTTATTGCTTAATGGCGTGGAAATATGTTCCGGCTCGCAGCGAGAGCATCGGGTGGAAGTATGGAAAGCGCAGGCAAAAGAGAAAGGCCTTGATCCTGAAGCTATGAAAGAATACTTAGAACTGTTCCAATATGGTATGCCACTTCATGGCGGCGCAGGATTTGGATTGGATCGGATTACCCAGCGGCTGTTAGGGTTGGATAATGTCCGCGAAGCGGTCTTATTGCCCAGGGATCCGGAACGGAAGACGCCTTAGAATTTTACTTTTTTTTAATATAAAGTGGGATACGTACTAACTTATAGATTTCTTTATCCCTTCCACCATTTTCTTATTCTTTTCCCTTAAATCAGCCAGAGCTTTCTGAGTCAGCGGTCCAACTGGCTTTACCTTCTCAAACAAAGAAGTATCTTATAAGGCTTGCGGACTGGTTTTTTGTGTAGATAAAGTATCCCCATCCTTTAAATAGGAGTTCTTCCTTCTTCTGCTGGAAAAGAGATGACAGATGAACACAAAATATCAATAGCTGAACTCTACAGCAGGACAAGATCATCATCTAAGGGGTTATCTTCCACTGAAGCCCAGCATCGGCTTAAGGAATATGGCCTTAACCGGCTGAAGAGGAAACGAAAGCTGGTGTACCTGCTGATGTTCTTGCGTAAATTTACTAATATGTTTGCAGTGCTGTTGTTCATCGGGGCAGGGTTAGCTATTTTTGCAGAATCAGTCGCTCCAGATCAAGGGTATCTCTATATCGGAATAGCGCTTTTAGGGGTGGTGATCCTCAATGGCATTTTTTCTTTCTTTCAGGAATACCGTTCCCAGAAGATCATGGAAAAATTCCAGAAGATGCTTCCGCCGCAAGCAGTGGTGCTGCGGGACGGGAAACGGAAGGAAATCCTGGCTGAGCATCTGGTGCCAGGGGATGTTATCTTCTTGGTAGAGGGGGATAAAGTGCCTGCGGATGCCCGGCTGATCGAAGAGAATACCCTTAAAGTTGATCACTCTTCTATTACCGGGGAATCCGAACCGCAGCTGCGTTCCCTAGAATGTACTCATAGCAATATTTTAGAGACTCGAAACATAGTCTTTTCAGGCACGCTGGTACAGTCGGGGAATGGCCGGGGGGTGGTGTATGCTACCGGCAATACCACGCAGATGGGGAAAATTGTAGAGCTTACCGAGAGTTCTCTTGATGTAAGCACTCCTCTTCATCTAGAACTGGCTCGTTTTATCCGGCACATCTCTTTTATTGCTATTTTTTTAGGATTACTTTTCTTCATCATTGGTTTTCTCTCAGGACTGCCGCTGCTGGGAAGCTTAATCTTCGGGGTGGGAATCATCGTCGCCAACGTTCCGGAAGGGTTACTTCCCACTGTTACCTTGGCGCTGAGCATGGCGTCGAAGCGTATGGCGAAGAAGAAGGCGTTAGTTCGTGATTTAGAATCAGTGCAGACTCTGGGCTCCACGACGGTAATTTGTACGGATAAAACCGGAACCTTAACGGAAAACAAGATGGAGGTAACCAGCCTCTTTCTTGATTTTGAGGATATTACGGTTTCCAAGGGGTTTCCTAAGACCGCCAGTTTTGATAGCCTCTTGCAGGGAATGGTGTTATGTAACAACGCTCAATTTGATGCTCGGGAAAAACATTTTCAGGGTGATCCCACGGAAACGGCCTTGCTGGAATTTGCAACCCCCTTTACCTCCCTCACGGTGATCCATCATAAGAATAAACGTATCCATGAATATCCTTTTGATTCTAAAACTAAACGGATGATCACTATCAATAAGAGTTCTTCTGGCACCATGGCTTTTATGAAAGGCGCGCCGGAGCTGGTTCTTGATACTTGTGATCATTTTATGATGAAAGGGAAAATACAGAAACTGACTCCCCATCAAAAAGCGCAGATGGTACGTGGATACAAAGCGTTGGCGTCAAAAGGAGAACGAGTATTAGCTTTTGCCTTCAAAGAGACTAAAAGCAGTGGGGTTCGTGAGGATCATTTTACCTTAGTTGGTCTGGTAGGGATGATTGACCCGCCCCGCCCGGAGGTACGCGAAGCCATTGCCAAATGCCAAAGCGCCGGCATTCGAGTAATGATGATCACCGGTGATCACAGTTTAACGGCGGAAGCCTTAGCCAAGGAGATAGGGCTGGTTGATGAGAAGAAGCCTGCATTCATGGTAACCGGTGATGAGCTTGAGGATATGGATGAACCTCAGTTAAAAAGTATCCTTAAGAAAGAAAATCTCATTTTTGCGAGAACCACTCCGGCAGAAAAGCTGCGTATTGTGAAAGCCTTGCAGTCGATGGGGGAAGTGGTTACCGTAACCGGGGATGGGGTTAATGATGCGCCGGCCTTAAAAAATGCGGATATGGGAGTGGCCATGGGCCTTTCAGGAACTGAGGTTGCCAGGGAATCTAGCGATATGGTCTTACTTGATGATAATTTTGCTACTATCGTCAATGCGGTGGAAGAAGGCCGAACTATCTTTGACAATATCAAAAAGTTCATTACCTACATCCTAACCAGCAATGTTCCAGAAATAATTCCTTTTATCATATTTGCGTTGTTTAATGTTCCCTTAGCCATGACGGTGGTGCTCATCCTTTGTATTGACTTGGGAACGGATATGCTTCCGGCCATTGGGCTGGGAGCGGAAAAGCCGGAAGAAGATGTCATGAAGCAGAAGCCGCGATCAAAGAAAGAGCGGCTGTTAACCAGGGCGATGCTGTTCCGCGCCTATGGGATAATGGGTTTGATTCAAACTGCCGGCGGATTTTTTGCTTTCTTCACTGTTCTATTTCGTGGTGGATGGCGATGGGGACAGGAATTGGCTGCTACCAATCTTTTACATATGGAAGCAGTGACTGCTTTCTTTGCGGCGGTGGTTATCGGCCAAATTGCTAATGTCTTTATCTGCCGAGCTAGGCGGGAGCCGTTGTACAAGATAGGGATGTTCTCCAACAAATGGGTATGGATGGGGATTGGTGTTGAATTACTATTACTCGTTTTTATCGTCTACTTCCCTTATGCCCATTCCTTCTTTGGTACGCAGCCCTTAGCTTGGTGGGAATTGCTGTTAGGAGTGCCCTTTGCGGGGCTGATGATCTTCCTGGACGGCATGCGCAAATTCTTCCTGAGACGAGAGGTTCAATGGGTGGAGAAGTATTTGAGTTGGTAAGATTTTTATAGGAATGGAAATTTACAGCAAGTATGCCTCCATCTCCTCTGAAAGCAGTCTTGATTGTAGCTCCTCACGGCTATCAGGAACTGGAATACCAAATGCCCAAACAAATTCTGGAAAAAGCGGGTATACTCACTACCACCGCTTCTCGAAAGAGCGGAAAATGCCTGGGCCATGCCGGTGGATCAACCACTGCCAACCTCTCTCTTGATCAGGTACATGTTGATGAGTATGATATAATTCTCTTTGTTGGCGGTCCTGGAGCGGTACTGTATCAGCATGATGCTGAAGCTCATCGTATTGCTCAGGAAGCGATCCAGAAAAAGAAGCTGCTTACTGCTATCTGCATTGCTCCCACTATCCTGGCCTATGCGGGGGTGCTGCAAGGGAAAAAAGCCACGGTCTGGAATGCGGATGGGGAGCAGCAGGCAGTGCTGGAAAAGAACGGCGCAACCTATACGGGGGAGGACCTTACTCTGGATGGAAGCATACTAACTGCCAATGGGCTGGCTATGGCAGGAAAATTTGGGAAGAAAATTGTAGAAGTAACCATTGGATTGGCAGAAAAGTAAAAATTCTCAGTTCCAGCTAGCATACCGCTGCACCAGAGCAGCATATTCTCGGGCACCAGCTTCTACTTCTCGTCGGTATAAAGTATCAAAAAAAGTCTTCAGGATTCTCGCTTCCTGCTCGTCTTCCCGTCTTGCTGACAGAGGATCGTTGTTGATGGTGGGGGTGTCATCCAGCAGGTATTTGATAAGATGGGTTTCATAGTCAGCTTCTGCTTCTTCCGCCACAGTTCCATAACTGACAGAACTGCTGTCAAACTTATCATCTAACTCCTCATTGGCCCAGTAGCTCGTCTGGTACTGCCCTTCCTGGTCAGTTGAACTGGCTGGAACCGGAATTTCATAACTCAGCAATCCATCAATAATTTCTACAGCGGTGATTGGAGAGCGTTCATACGCATCAACAGCTTGCGGCTCTGCCAAGTACTGTTCTAAATATTGCTTGCCAGTAGAAGGTAATTCCTCTTCTATCATCGAAGAAGGAGGCTCGTCAGCATCTTCAACCAGAACATCCACACCAAGATTAACCATTTATTAAATCATACACCCCTTTGTTGATGGTAGTAAACATCACTAGTTTATAAATTTTTTTATTTGCAGCAAAATAAAATTTTTTATGACATCAACAGATTTTTATAATCTTTCCCTTTCCGGTACTTATGAAAAAAATTGATGCCTCTTTAATAGTTTTGTACACCACTATTTTTCTTCTGGTGGCAGTCGGAGTGGTAGTGATACAGCGAGGAATTACCGGATTGGTAATCTCTGAAAGCTGCTGCTTTCCACCAAACTGTGCCCAAGATGCTCTCTGTTCGACGGTAGAAGTTCCCGGGAGGGTTCAGCTTTCTTTCCGTGAACGGTTTCTTCCCTTGCTGTTGGGGGGAACTTTCATAGTGGTGGCAGTTCTGTTCTTGCTTTTCCTGCAGAAATCTAAGCATCTTAGTTTTGTGAGAAGGAAAGCACCAATAAATTCTCATTAACAACAGTAGTTCTCGGTTCACCTCTTGACCAAGCCATCACTCACATAACAGATTGTGCTTTCAGAGCGAATACTTTATTAATCTTCTTTTCTTACTCGTAATTATGGATGACAGCACACTGTTTTCGCACCAAGAGGTTACTACTATACTTGAGCCACTCCTGAAGAAACTTATTTCGCTTCATCGTTCGGGGAAAACCAGTATTATTGGCATCCAAGGCGGACAAGGAACGGGAAAGACAACTTTGAGTGCTTTGCTGAAACAGAAGTTAGAAGTGTTAGGATATACTACTAAGTCGTTTTCCATCGATGATTTTTATGAAACCTACGCTCATCGCCGACAACTTGCCCGAAAATATTCTCACAATCCATTCTATGCTATCTCCCGGGGGCTGCCGGGCACTCATCGTGTTGCCTATCTTCACGAAACTCTGCGGAAAATAAAACAAGGCAAGAACTTCTCTCTTCCCATCTTTGACAAATCTCTTCACCATGCAGCTGGCGATGTGCTCAGCAAAACCATTCCTGTGCGAGGAAGACAGGACTTTATCTTGTTTGAAGGCTGGTGCGTGGGAATTCCCGTTGTTTCGTCCTCTACTTTGGTTTCCCTCTGCCGTAAGAATAATCTTGACCTTCAGCAGCTTGATCCCACTCTCGAGCATCATAAAGTGGTGTTGCAGTACCTTAAGCAGTATCAACCCCTGTGGAAATATCTGGATTATACTCTTATGCTCAGGCCTGATTCCATGGACTTTCACCAGCAATGGAGGTATCAGCAGGAGAAGGAATTACGGCAGAAAACCGGAAGGGGGATGACTAAAACCGAGATTGACCATTTTGTTGGCCTTTTTCTGCCTTTCACCTATCTCTGCTATGAAAAAATCAAGCCCGATGTTCGGATTCTCATCAATAAGAAGCATGAGTGGTATAAGATGACCATAAGTAGTTCATTATCACGTAAATGAAAGTAGGTATTAAGTCTAGCGCTGGCCGTCCGTCTTTCTTGCCCTGCTTCGCTCAGGTTTTCGCAGTAGTGAAGCTGTTTTTTCTTGAAGAGCAGGTAACTTTACCTGATGCTGAGCAATCACCTAGCGCGAAAGACTTCTTGGCTTCGCCAGCGCTAGACTTGACTTAACCCCTCTAAATGAAGAATACCTTTTTAAATCTGAAAATATTACACCGGAGAAAGAGGTGTTGGTATGTTATCTTATGAGGTGCTCTGCATTGGTTCCGCTACTGCTGATAATTTTCTGACTATCGAGCAGCCTTTTTCTTCCATTCACCCCGGCGATAAAATCTTAGCCAGCCATACTGAAATCTGCACTGGCGGAGGAGCTTCTAATGCTGCCTGTGCCTTGGCTACTTTAGGGCTGAAAACCAAGGTTCTGAGCAAGCTGGGCAACGATCATAATGCTGAAATTGTTGCTCGAGACTTGGAAAGGTATAAGGTCAAGAATATCTGCCTTCACCACAGCTCTCAAAATACGGATGCGGCGACGATTATTTCTTCGACTCAAGAGCGTGACCGGATTATTTATGTCCATAAAGGAGCTTCTGGCGATTTACGTCCCACTGATTATCGAAAATACCAGCTTCGGGCTAAATGGTGGTATATTGCCAGTGTCATGGGAAATTCTCTCAATACGGTTAAAACTTTACTTGCTCACTCCAAGGGAAGATCAGTTCTCTTCAATCCCTCTTTATATTTAGCTGAAAAAGGGAAAAAAGATCTCCAATCAATACTTGATGCTACAACAATTCTGGTTCTCAATAAAGAAGAAGCCCAGGCTTTATTAGGCAGTCTTTCAGGTTCTCCACAAGTGTTGCTCCGGGGTTTACATCAGCTGGGGCCGGAGATAGCCATCATCACTGATGGGCCGAGAAGGTTATATGCTCTTCATGAGCAACAGGTGTATACTCTCCTTCCTCCCAAGGTTAAGGTTGTTCATACTGCTGGCGCCGGGGATGCTTTTACCGCTGGCTTCCTGGCGGGATACATCCGGAAGTACGCCTTTGAAGATGCTCTTCGTCTTGGCCAGGTCAACGCTTCTTCGGTCATTCAGCATCTGGGGGCAAAGAGCGGGCTCTTGACAGAACATCAGGCTCACCAAGCCATGAAAAAATATAAGATACTGGTACATCAGAGGAAGATCCATGGATAAGATTGAAATAGTTTTACGAGTGTCGCAAGGAGTATCCCTCCTGATGTTTTTGGGGTTAGTGTCTTTCTTATTCCTCCGGGGCTCTCCTGCCAATTATCTTATCGCCAAAGGAATGGTCTCAGCCGCTTTTCTTCTTGGAATTCTCATCAGCTGGAAAAACCAGCCTATGGGTGGGGGCATTTTACTCATCTTGGGCTCCATTGGGTTGGTGGTCATTATGGGAAATCAACTTCCGGCATCCTATTTTTTAGTGTCACTGCCTTATTTTGCTGCCGGGGCACTCTTTATCGGGAATTATCTGTATCAAGAGAGAATGGAGGAAAAGGAGGAGATTGATCTGTAACTATGTTTTCATCTACCCAGAAGTTATTGGAAAAAGCGCATAAGCAGAAATATGCCGTAGGCCATTTTAATATTAATAATATGGAAATACTCCAGGGGATCGTGCAGGCAGCAGAAAATCTAAAGTCGCCGGTTATTTTGGCAACTTCAGAAGGCGGCATCAACTATGCCGGGATAAATTTTCTGTATGAGCTGGCGCTGACAGCATCGGAGCTAAGTTCGGTTCCGATAGCCTTACATTTGGATCATGGCCAGGATAGGGGTATTATCAAAAAAGCTATACGGTTGGGATATTCTTCCGTGATGATCGATGCATCTAAAGATGATTTTGAAACTAATGTCAGAAAAACTAAGCAAGTGGTTCAATGGGCTCATGCCAAAGGTGTTGCAGTTGAAGCAGAACTGGGAACAATCGGCGGCGCGGAGGACTTAGCATCTTCCAGAAAAATTATCTATGCTAACGCTGATGAGGTTCAAGAATTCGTGCAGCGAACGGGCTGTGACTTTTTAGCCATCGGCATTGGCACCAGCCATGGGGCATATAAATTTGCAGGGAAACCTCATTTACAATTTGATATATTGAAACAAATACGGCAAAGAACAAAAGTACCCTTAGTTCTGCATGGCGCTTCAGGAGTTCCTTTATCTTTAGTGCAAGAAGCTCAAAAATATGGAGCACACCTGAAAGGGGTAGAAGGAGTTCCGGATGCACAAATAAGGAAAGCAATTTCTCTGGGAATTTGCAAAATCAATACCGATACTGATTTGCGGTTAGCCTTTGATGTGGGGATTCGAAAATTTTTGAAAGGACATCCAGAGGACATCGATCCGCGGCATATCTTGGCGCCGGCTCGGGAAATGATTCAAAAAGTAGTTGAACAGCGGTTGAAATTATTTGGGAGTGCGGGGAAAGCTTAAAAATAATAAACATAATTAAAATATAAGGTGATGAAAGATGAAAAAAACTACGAAAGATATTATTGCCTGGATTTTTCTTATCATTGGGGGGTTAATTGGATTGCTATTAATATTAAGTATCTTTAAGGTGATCTAAGTGGAGAAATTTTTCTATAAACTAATCTCCGTTGAACTATTGTTGTTTGCCATCCTTTGGGCCATTTTCACTATCTTTGTTTCGTGGGGAACAGTGTGTTTTGATATGTTCTATGCTTACGTTACCATTATTGCATTCATGGTGCAGTTGACCTGGGATCACTTTGTAAAGCCTGAGGTTACAAAATGAAATCTATCTACCTCGGTGCGGATCACGCTGGCTTTGCACTGAAGGAAAAAATCAAAAATTATCTTGATAAAAAGGGAATTGCCTACCAGGACCTTGGGAATCTCGTTCTGGACGTGACTGACGACTATCCTGACTTTGCGCAGAACGTAGCTCGTCAAGTTGTTAAGACCAAGAGTTTAGGGATCTTAGTCTGCGGCTCAGCCCAAGGGATGTGTATTGCTGCTAATAAAATCAAGGGTATCCGGGCTGTTGTTCCTTTTTCCCTGAAAGAAGCTCGTTTATCAAGAGAGCATACTAATGCTAATATACTCTGTTTATCAGGATGGTATTTTCATTTCCATAAAGCTACTAAGATGCTGGATATTTTTTTGCATACTTCTTTTTCAACTGAATCTCGGCATTTGCGCCGGGTTAATAAAATCAGCAAAATGGAACAATTACGATGAAGCAACATATTTTTCCTTCCATCATGGCTAAGAACCAGCAGGAATTAGATGGATTGCTGAAAAAATTAAAGGGTGTTGCCAAAATTCTTCATTTGGATATTGTTGATGGGAAGTTTGCGCCCAACCATTCCTTGGATTTTGCCTATCATCTCTCTCCCAACTTTCGCTACCAAGCACACCTCATGATTAAAAATCCAGAACTGTGGATTTATAAAAATCGTAGGCATATTGATATATTCATCCCTCAATTTGAAGCAATCGAGTCTCCTTCCACCTACATCACTTGGATGAAAGAACTTCATAAGCCAGTGGCATTTGCCATCAAGCCCGAAACTAAAGTCAAAATACTCCAGCCCTATCTTAGTGCCATTGATACAATTTTGGTTTTAACCGTCCATCCCGGTTTTTATGGCAGCAAATATCTCCCAGCAGAGCTCACAAAAATTTCGCAAATTAAAAAAATAAATCCTCATATAAAAGCCATTGTTGATGGAGGGATGAACCCCAAAACCATTCCTCAAGCCACAAAAGCCGGTGCTGATTTCTTCGTCTCTGGTTCATATATCACTACTTCAACCCATCCTCAAAAAGCGATGAAAGAATTATTTCAACGTGGTGACTATCCAGCAGGTTGTGTAATTGTCAAAAAGGGCGAAATAATAACAAAAGCTTCCAGCAAAGGAATCACCACCAATAATGTCACTGCTCATGCTGAACTAATTGCAATAAGCAAGGCATGCAAGAAACTGAAAACAAGATTTTTAGAAGATGTTGTTGTTTATACTAACATTGAACCTTGCCTCATGTGCGCAAAGGCAATGGTTTATGCAAGAATTAAGAAAGTAGTATATGGCACGGAACACCAAGAATACGGAAACAAGAAAACCTTTGATATTCTTAAACAAAATGGAATTGGCAAAGACATAGAAGTTGTGAGCGGTCTTGATAAAAACAAAGCCTCTGAACTGCTGGACAAATTCTTCAAAACAAAGACACAAATTTAACCAGCTCCGTACTTTTACGTAACTCTTCTCTACTATTAAATCCATTACCGCGAACGAGAAGAACTTCGGCTATAGCTTGGCCTCGCACCATAACTTCGTCGGGGACCAGTGGATGATGACCGTGAACCGCCCCTGCGATCTTGGCCTCGAAAAGATCCGCCATCGCGTCGTTGTTCTTCCCGCTGGCGTAAAAAGGGCACTCGCTCAAAACTAGGGATGGGCTCAGAAGTTACTTGTAAACTTCTATCCCTCAAGACTCGATTAAAATTATCATGGTCGCGGGAGATGAGAAGTGTAACTGCATCTCCTTCTTCTCCTGCACGCGCGGTTCTCCCAATTCGATGGACATACTCATCCGGTGTTTTAGGAACATCATAGTTATAGACATGAGACACATTTTTGATATCAAGACCACGGGCCGCAACATCAGTGGCAACCAAGACATCAATGTTCTGATTGCGCAGGGAATCGAGTGCTTGCAAGCGTTTCTGCTGCGACAATCCGCCATGAATTCCCAAGGCATGAACTCCCTGCTTGCGCAAATTGGTGGCAACAATATCTACTTCGGTTCGAGTGGCGCAAAAGACCAGCGCCAAGCCTTTGGTCTTGTGTTTGAGCAGGTGCACCAATAAGGAAAATTTATCTTTGGATTCAATATCATAATAGACTTGACGTAATAATGATCGATCTACATGAATATTAGTCTTAACTACGACTGGTGATCGTAAATGCCGATGCATTAAAGTCAGAATCTCTTCAGATAAGGTGGCGCTGAACAAGACAGTTTGTCTCTCGGTTTTAGGCAGATAGCCAATAATCTCTTCAACAGCTTCGACGAATCCCATCTCGAACATTTTATCAGCTTCATCAAGCACTAAAAAATGAACTTTGCTAAAGTTAGCGGTGCGCTGGCCGAGATGGTCGAGGATCCTCCCTGGAGTTCCTACGATAATTTCACTATGGGCCAAGGCATCCACTTGGGGGTTATAACTTACGCCGCCGTAGACACTGCCAGTGGTTAAGCCCAGGGGTTTTCCATAATGATAAAGTACGTCGGCTACCTGGACGCAGAGTTCCCTGGTCGGTGTCAATATCAACGCCTGCACTCCCTTCCCTGGCTTCATCTTCTCTAGCAAGGGCAATCCAAAGGCTAAGGTTTTGCCAGATCCAGTTCCAGACTGTCCAACCACGTCCTTGCCTTCTCGAATGGCTGGGATGGTTTTTTCCTGAATGGGGGTAGGCTCTTCCAGGGATTCTCGTTCCAGGGTTTTGAGAAGCCGCTCATCCAATTGTAATTCACTAAATTTCATTATACGGTGCTTATTTTGTCTTTCCTTTATAAATGTTAGGTGAATTTGCTGTCACCTGCGAGTTAAATTAACCTTCAGAATTTTTTTCACATCGCCGCAAGTTTTAAATAATCAAAAATTTTGCTCATTGCTATGGAGCCAAAACCAGTCAAAAAAGAAGGTGTCTTCAATTTCGTGGATACCATGCTGAAAAGCGCTGATGAAACCAAAGAAGTCAAACCGCAGAATCGGTATGACACGGTTGATCCGGCAGAGATAGAAAAAGTCATGGCTAATCTGAAGAAGGGAATGATGCGGAAGTAGGGGGGTTCTTTGGAATAGAAATTCTCTTAAACCCTCATGACAAAAAATCTATTTGGTCTCAGACTTTATTCCCCACTGGGTTTAATACCCCGCAGCTTGCTGCGGCTGGGAGTTTCATTTTTCTGGTTTCTTGATATAGAATTAAGCATATGCCGTCCAGCTCCATACAAACTAACATTATAATTGGTAATGGCATAAATAGGTATGGGTGCCAGGACTTCCGGGAGTTGTCTGTTGTTCAGGAATTCATCAGTAAAGTGATAGGTTTCAAAAATATCTTTATTTTTTGCAGCAATCCCGCCAGCTACATATACCCCTCCCCAAGTCAGAGCATCGAGGGCGAAATTCTTAGCACAGCGAGCATAGAAGCGCACGAATAATTCCATCGTTTTGGCACAGTGTTTATCCTTGGTGTGATAGGCAGCAATTAAAGCTGGACTGAATTTTTCTTGTTCAATTTCTAGAGTATATGATGTGGAGGGGTACACTGTTTTGAGGTAACTGTAAATTGCCTTGATTCCTCTGCCGGAGAGAATATCACCCCAGGTAACCTGTTGGTGTTTGTTCTGTTTTTGTATAAATTTTATCAACTCATACTCTTGCTCATTTTGAACGGCGACATCCCCGTGGCCTCCTTCCGAGGGATGAGGTACATAATAGTTTTGCTTTTCATTCCAAATAAGAATACTTTTACCTAAATCTGTTCCAGCTCCAAGTAGTGCTCTTGTTCCATGTACTCTTTTTGTACCTTTCTTGATTAAGATAAAGTCCTTTGCTGGTAGTTCCTCGATGCCATATCCAATGGCTTCAAAATCATTTATCAATAGTACTGTGGCTCCAACTTGTTTTTCAATCAATTGTGCATCAATTGTCCATGGTAAGTTGGTAATTTTGCAGAATCTTCCCTTCTGTGTAATTGGACCAGCGACTGCTAAACATAAACACTGAGGAAATATCTGATGCTGTTTATGTAGATAATCAAGCACTTCTTGTACAACTGTTAAGAAATTGCTGATTTCGCTACTCTGATACTGTAATGAGAATAATAATTCCAATCTTTGACTGGATTCATCAAGAACCCCAAAGGTAGTATTGGTTCCCCCAATGTCAGCAGTGAGGATAGGTTTATTAATCTCCTTTTTGGTGTGGTAAATTCGCTCTTGAGGGTGTATCATTGGCCCAAAATAAGTTCATTTCTTTTTGACTACCGTTCCCAACGCTTTTTCAATCCCAGCAGGATCAAACCCTACAATAATTTTGCCGTCAATATCCAGTACCGGCACGCCCATCTGCCCGGATTTCTTGAGCATCTCATCCCGGGCTTTGGCATCATCCACAACATTGTATTCGCTAAACTTGATTTTTTTTCCTTTGAGAAATTCCTTAGTTTTTACACACCACGGACAAGTTGGAGTGGTATAGATTTTGACGATTGACATGAGAGCACCTCTTTTTATTCTTCTTTATTTTCCCTATCTCTTTCTCTTTTTATAAATATTGTGAAAACTTTATAAAGCTGATAATAAATATCATCACTGTGGGAAATGAATATGAATTTTCTGATTGGAAAAAATTCTTTGCTGTTGTTGGAGTAATCGTTGTCATTTCTTTATTGTGGGGATTATATACCCCCTCTGATGAGCAAAATAACTCACCATCTACAACTCTAGAGAATCAGGGGAATGCTCAAGATTTAATAAAACAGAGTATTGTTTATGTAAGATATGAATTCACTTCCAAGAATGAGGACGGAAAATATTTTGAAGGTGAGATAACAGGTTCAGGAGTTATTCTTTCTGTTAACAATTCTAAAATGAATATATATACTAATAGGCACGTAATAGATTGTGGTTATACTGAAGATTGTTATCAAAGATTAAGTGAGAGAATTACTATCAGAACACAAGATGGAAAAACTCATAATGTTCAAGAAGCATTAATAGCCCCACATAATCTTGATCTTAGTGTTTTAACAATTGAAACTAGTGAAGATTACAAAACCTCTTTAGTAAGGTTCGATAATCCTACATTAGGAGAAGAGGTAACAGCTGTAGGTTATCCCGGTCTTCAAGGGATTAATAATGTACTTGAGTTTTCAGTAAGCAAAGGAAAAATAACAAACATCCGAGATTTGTTAACTAGAGATGGTTTTTCTTTTCAAGCAATAGATAGTGATGCTTATGCAAATTTTGGTAGTAGTGGAGGAGGGATATTTGATTCTTATGGAAACTTAGTTGGGATAACCACCTGGAAAACTGGTACTCAAGAAAACATAGCAATTACCTCAAAATCTATTAATCAAAATAACCAAAAAGAAAATTTTACCCTCTGCGAACATGGTAGTTATGTTATTACTTACAAAGATGAAAATTTATGTCAACCTTACTGTAATAGAGATGAAGTCTTAGGACAAGATTTCAAATGTTATGGTGTATGTAAAAACTTCTATTGTAAATCAGATAAAATTAATGGTGAGGATTCTAGATGCGATGATGGTTACATATTAGGAAATGATAATTACTGTCATCCTCCTTGTGGTTCAAAAATTATTTATTGCCCCAATTTCAATAGTATATGTTACAAAGGTAGTTGTATTAATAATTGTAAAGCTGATGGTAAAGAATTGTTTGAAGATGGAACTTGTAGAAACTATCAATAGATAAATTCTCCTTGTAATTTTTATATTGTTGCTAACTTTACAACCCAAAATTCATGTGTTATCCCGAAACTATTTCCCTACGACAAGTTTATTGGGGTTATGAAACTAACCCGAGCAAAACTTATCGAGACAATACGCAGGAAAAATGAGGG
>Ga0066347_103_pt1 | contig 39962 bp, 53 predicted proteins | sample RifGroA2_FD_59265 | JGI IMG/M metagenome (GOLD analysis project Ga0066347, IMG submission 59265) | Archaeon GW2011_AR9 | reverse complement strand
CTCGTTCGCACCCTCGCTTTACGGAAAATCGCTCACGAATCACTTTATGATCAGAGAGCGAGGGCAAGGCAGTCTGACGAATAGTACAGTGCTCACTGGTCTCCTGAAAGGCAAAGCCTTTTGGACCCCGAAGGGAAAACTATCCCTTCGAGGGCTTTGGCGAGGGTTTCATAGTAGCCGGGTATTTTGAGGGTAAAATGATCACTCTTATAATTAAGCAACTGCCAGTAGGTTTTTAACATTAACTTCAGAAAGCGATTCGATGGGAATTCTCTTACTTACTTCCAAAAGTTCAATTCCCAGGATATTTCCCTCTTGATCTAAATCAATAAGAGTAAAGTCATCTATTTTCTTATTTTTAGCAAATTCCCCAGACCTGAAGGTGATATACATCGCATCTGCAACTTTATCATAGGTAATTTCCATCTTACAACCAATAAATCGTTATCACATTTAAACTTTTCTCTGTTTTTTCACAAACTACTTCAATGATACCCCTACCTAAATTTTTTTGATAGTAATAACTGCCATGCTTTTTTATAGTTTTGTCAGGATGCTCTATTGCCTCAATGACTTCTTCCTTGAGCAACTTCCTCTTTTTTAATCTTTCCTCAGCATGAAAGGTAAACGTTATTTTCATTCCCTTGGAATTAAATTTATTTTCTTAATAAGCTTTGTGGAGGCAATTTTGAAACTATTTCTAATCTCCAGTCTTAGATTTTCACCATCTCCCTCTTTTCCAAATTTTCTTAGCCAGATGCTCAATTCCCGCAGTTAGAACATTTACCATTTCTTTTCCCATTAAACCTTCTTCCTGTGTTCTTTTTATATCTGTGTCTACAAAGTACCACTGCCATAGTTCTCTGGTTTTCTGGCGAAAAATAGTTTCTCTTAGGGCCTGGTAGGAATCCTGAGAAAGTGAAGCAGTGTTAAGGTAAGAAGGTATTTCTAAAAGCGTACAGGTATCTCCAAGCAGGTCAAAGACAACTTGCTGTGCTAATTCATTTTCCCGCAGGGATCTTATTTTTGCCAAGTTAGGATGCCCTTGAAATGATTTCAAATCAAGAAGAAACTCTTCTTCACTCTCATCAACCCAAGTTCTGTTTAATCCATAATTATGAAAATGAAATTTTGGTGCATGGGAACTGGAGTAATTATTTTCCTGATCTTCAAACGAATCAAGGAATTTTTTAATGTCCTTCGCTCTTAATCTTTGTCCCTGCTGATAGTTGTCAACAATTACTTCCAAAAGTGTTCTCTTCTCAGGATTTTCTATCGCAATAACTGAATATCCCATTTCAGTTAGTCGTTGAGCTACTTGAGGAGCAAGTTGAGCTGCGCTTTTCTCATTGCGATGTTGCCCATAAGTAATTACTATTTCATTTGTTTGTGATAACCCACCGTTTGCGGTGATTGGGTCTGATTTTCTTCGAGGCAGGGTAGAACAAATATTGAAAACTCCCGGTGCTGTTGATAGATACCCCACCCCTTGGGACAATTGGGAGTTTTCATTTCCCATACTTCTCCTTCAACCCCATCATCTTATACCCCAGCTTTGCCAAACTATAGGCTTCAGCATCAAAGTGATCATTCGGTGCAAATTCAACGATATCTGCACCAATCACTTCTTTTTCCTGAAAAATTAACTGCAGAGCATCGATAACTTCCTCCCATCTCAATCCCCCTGGCTCGGGGGTACCGGTATTTCTGATACAAGAAGGATCAAACACATCCACATCAATAGTTATGAACACTTTTGGTCTCAACTTAGGAAGAATTTCTTTAATCTTTTCCATCGAAAAATCATATCTTGAAATCAAATGAACCTTACTGCTTTCATCCATTTGCCTTTTCTCATCCACATCCATACTTCGAACTCCTACTAGTAGCAAGGAATGCTTTCGGGAAATCTGTTTGGCCACGCAGGCGTGATTTAACGATGAACCATTCCACGAATCCCTAAAATCAGCGTGGGCATCAAATTGGATGACTGAAAAATCGCTATGCATTTGTTCTAATCCCTTCACGATGCCAATGGTCGCCGCATGATCCCCCCCTAGACCGAGAATAAATTTTTCGTAAGGTATATTTTGGATAGTTTCAGAAACAGTTTTGACCATTTCTTCCGGAGAACTGTCGTTTAACGATAATGGTTCCAGTACTTTAATCCCCTGTTCAAAAGGCTCACAATCAAACTGGTCATCATAATATTCCAAGTGTTCTGATGCTTTGATAATCTCTTGACTTCCCAACGAAGCGCCTGTTCCATAAGTTAACGCCTTCTCGTATTGAATGGGGAGAATGACAAACTTGGCGTTATCGGTACGATATCTTTCAGGAAGGTTCATCCAGATCATTCCTTGTTCGGAAGACTGGTTTTTTATATAATTTTCCAAGAAAACCAGCGAAAAGAAATAATAATCAAATTCCATCATAACCTTTAAAAACACCCTATAAACAAAACCAGTACGACAAATTTCTCGACAAAATACAGCAGCCAAAAATGAAATAACTTTGGGACAATACAGAAAGCAGGGTATAGAACCCATCTAAGTGATGGACTTTACAATTACATCTGTAACAATTATGTATTACAGTTGTAATAGAAAAGCTTATAAACAATTATTACTTTTGTAACAATACTTAACTACAATTGTAACATGAAATCAGAAGAACATCAGCAGGCCTTGGAAGAACATATCCGTAACCTTGCTCAAGCCATAGATAATGGTATCAAAGAAAATCAGCGCAACATCGCCTATAATGTTTCTCTAGGAGCGGTAGAACTTTTTGCCCTCTATCTGCATACTCTGCATCTGATTGAAGGCTCTGGGGACCAGTGGGATCACCGTATTTTTAAGAGTAAGAAAAGAGTAATGGAGAAAGTTCCTTTCGCTTTTCCAGATAAAGAAAGAATTCTTAAGCTTCTGGAAGAGATCGAGCAGGAGAGAAATCTTCTGTGTTACGGAAAGCGCCAGCCGCAGCAACGAATTGAGCGCATGATAGCCAATTTTCAAGAACTACGGAGGACAATTGACCAACACTTACCCCATGAACCAACGAAATGAGCTTATTAGTTACGCACTGGACTTTACCTCTCATCTAATAGGTAAGACAGAAGGGATTAATAGAGTTATTCTCTTTGGTTCTCTAGCTCGTGGAGATTTTGACTCAGAGAGCGATATCGATTTATTTATTGATACAATTGATAAAAAATTTGAATCACGTATTCCCAAAATTGTGGAGTCTTATTATGCTTCCACCAAAGCAAAGAACTGGAACTTAAAGGGAGTGAAGCGGGAAATTTCCTGTGTGGTTGGAGAACTCGATAGCGAAGAATGGAAAGATCTAAAGAGAGCTATCATGAATACCGGGATTATTCTCTATGGAAAATATCATGGTGCGGTGGAAAAAGTACATCATTATCTTATTCTATCCTATGGACCTATTCGTTCGGAAAGCAAGAGAGTGAGTGCTCATCGGTCATTATATGGATTTACTGTAGGAAAAACTAAATATACAGGGTTGGTGGAAAAATATCATGCAGTAAAACTAGGAACGGGATGCCTGATGATCCCCCTGGAACATGCTATGAAGATGAAAAAATTCTTTCAGGAGAGAAAAGTACCCCTCAAATTATATGATGTCTGGAGTGATAGTAAGATTATGGAGTGAAAGTTCTATTAATCATTTCTAAGCAACATCCTTTCCACTAACCCATCCAAACTGTCGGCTTGCTTACTGGCAGCTGGACGATTTTCAATTTTGTCCATATAAAATAATTTTGCGGTATCGCTTTTCACATTGTATACAATGGCAGCATTTTGAATCTTATCACCATTGCGTATGTCCTGTGTAATTATATCTTTATTATGGAGGCGTTTAGACCATATTGGAAGAATTAAACTTCCAGTCGTATCAGAAAGTTCCACTAAATTTTCATCTTCTGGTAAAATAGTATAATATACGTCTGGAAGATCAACCCGTGCATCACCTAGCTTATAGGTATGAGCAAATTTTAATGGATGCCCCCGAGAAAAATAGAAAATATCATTTCCAACTAAGCGAAGTAAAGAAATTCCTTCCAACGATTTTCTTTCTGTTTTAAAATCATCAATAGAAAATGCCTGATAGAGGTTAGGATGGACTAAACGCTTAAAATGATGTTTAAGGTATTGGGAAGGGCTTAGATGACCTACAGAAACATTGTTTAATTGCATCATTCTCCCACCTTCGTCTCCATCTTCTCCAGATCACAAAACTCTGTGCTAAAATTATATGCTCCGGCATTGAGGAATACCAGCTCATCTCCCACTTTAGGATTCTTCAAGTAGACCCGATAGCGAAATAAGTCCATAGAACAGGGAGTAATTCCTTTAATGACATACGGCTCCCCATCCCCTTTCTCTACCTCCCCTTCCACCAGCAATTTTACCGGCACAATCAATGCATCCATATCCGAATTATACACCGAAGCATTGACAATGATATTGTTTTCATGAATACCTATGATGGTTGTTACTAATTTTACTGCAGGCGCACAAATGAATCGTCCCGGCTCAAGCATTAATTTAATATTTTGTTTATTCAACCATTCTTTGAGTTCTTTTATTTTTTGAAATATAGTGGGAAGAACATTTTTGTTTGTATTAGCGTATTCTGCGGGAAGCCCTCCGCCAATATTCAAAATAGAAATTGCTTTCAGTGTTTCTTCTGTTAAAGAATGCATAATTTCATACTGATAATTCCATTCACTCATATTCTGGCTCTTGCGATGGAAATGGATGCCTAAATGGTTTATTTTTTGTTTTATTTTTTGATTGGTTACTACTTCTGTTAGTCGTTTATTAATAATCTCTGATTTCATCCCAAAAACAAAATACCGTTCTGTTCTCAGAGTATTTTCTTTTAATTTTAACCGTAATAAGAAGTTTATTTTATTGTTTAATTCATTTTTCTCGAGAAATGACAATAACGTATCTAAATCAACTTCATTATCAACCACAAAATAAACAATACCTAATTCAATAAGTGTTTTAATCTCTTGTTCTCTCCACGCTTGAGCCAGAAATAATACTCTTGACTTATCTTTTACATTTTTTAGTTTGTTTGGTAAATGAATACTAAATAAAGAATCAGTATGTTCTTCTAAGATGGGAGTAATCAACGGATTAGTTTTGGAACTGTAGGAGATGAAATCGGCAACTTGCCGGACTGTTTGATATTGCTCTAGTACTTTATGTTTAGAGAGGAGGAAGTGTGGTTTAGTCATGTTAATCTTCTCATTACTACCAGTTCTGACTCTCTGTCCCATGGGGGATAACCATTTTTTGAGAGTGAGTAAAAAGGGGTGATTTTAGATGTAACGTCAAAACCCACTAAGGATAATTCTTCTAGGGAGAACATACAGGGAGAACTAATGGTCCCTATAATATTAAATCCATTAACTTTAGTAAGAGCCAGAAGTTTCTCTAAATATTTTTGAGGAGTATCATATATTGTTCGATGATCATTTCCATTTAAATCCCTATCAATAGATCCTTCCTCAAAAACTCCTAAAGAGATAACGAGGTCGTAAGGGCTATTTGATGGTAGATATAAGTAATTGCGTGTAGGATGAACATAGGAAAGCCCATTCAGATTACGCTCAATGCGTACCGTTTCGTATATTGCACCTATGCTTAAAAAAAATCCAGCAAGATTCTCCTCATCGCTACCTCCTATTTCTAGTACTCTCTTTCCAGCACATTGTTCTAATCCATTTAGGTCGGCAAGGATTATGCTTTGTGAGTAGGGAGAACTTCCGGCTATCTCAAATTGTCTAATCCTCTGTTCTAGTTCAAAAGGGTGTATTTCCATTTTTCAATCTTATTGGATTTATAGTGGCTGTCACTAATTTTCAAATATTTTGTTCATCCGGTCTGCCCATTACCCATCCAACTTTCATTTTATTTTTTCAAAATGGGTCACAACAACCCCTCCTCCTTCAACTGCTCTAGCGCCTTAATCATCGCTAGTGGAAACATGATGGTCACATCACCAATGACCGTTGCTACGTCCGATGCATCTTTGACCTTCCCCCAGGACTTCGCTTCGTCCGTCGTTGCCCCGCTCATGCTTCCAGAAGTCTTATGCGCGGTTGTCATGTACACCGCATACTCCGCTCCACCATTGAGTAACGTACAAAGAATCGCATGATGCTTGGAGATGCTTCCTCCCAAGGCAATCACTGCTTTCTTATCATCATGCGTTGTAGTAAATAGTATATTTCCAAAATCTTTCACCACATCAACCACAAAGTCCTTATGATTCTGTTGGTATAAATACAAATGAAAGCCAAAAGCACCATCGGTGATTGCCGGACAGAAGATGGGTACATTATGCTTCGCGGCCTGATACAAAATGGAATGTTCATCATTCAAAATCAATCCAATCTCACGCAGCATTTCCGATACTGCCCAGCGCGGCTGCTTTTGATACAACTTATCCAGCACCGGCACTATCCAATCCTCAAAATTCATATAACTTTCATTGTTGATGAACAAATTGCCCACTCTATTTATTCCTTTCTCATGCAACTCCACATCATCCACCGAAAACGACCCGATTGAAAATTTCTCTCCGGTTGCTTTCATAATATCCTCTTCGATACCGCCCACGGTGGTAACAATCACATCAGCCATACCCAGCTCAATTAACTGGGCAAAGAATCCCCGCAATCCTGAAGTGACCATATTAGAGGTAAAAGTCAAAAATATCTTCGCCGAATCTTTTTTCATCTTGACGATAACATCTGCTGCTCGAGCCAGTTCCGTACTCTGAAAACCCAAAGGAGCAAACGACTCCACCAACTGCTTAACCTGCATTCCCTGCGTCCATCGAAAATCTTGTACCTGTACCATATTCCTAACCCCCCTGATAAACACCACAAAACAAATTACTATCTAAAGAAAATATAGAAATCCTAACTTCCAACTTTGCGTACGGAATCCATAGTTCTTATTAATCTTGAGGTTTATTTAAATATCTTTCTCTAAAATCTTCATAAATTATATAAATAAACAACCATCTGATTAATGTATGTCTCAAGAAGCTCATTATCCTCAAACCCAGAAGCTTGATATTATCCTTGAAGGAATGGGGTTTTTGCATACTGCCAATGGAAAAGTGACTATTACTTCTCCTGACGTAAGCTCACACCATCTTCGTATTCTTGCGGAGATTGGCTTAGCAGACTGCTTCTACGATCCAGAACACTTTGAAGCAGTCCTCCTACGAAGGCGACAGAAAAGCTTTCATTATGGAATACACCTCCTTCCAAAAGATAAAGCATATTCTTCCAAAACAGATTTTGAGCTTGCCCCGATGGAAGAACGGGCAAAAGAATTTCCACGAAGATACCTTCCCATAGATAGAGAAGACCTGCAACACTTCCAAGCATTAGCGCAACGCCTGCCACCGGAAAGATTAGTGCAATATCTGGAACCAGAAGCTCCTCATCTACGAATGATAACCTCTCCTAGAGAAATTGAATTTCAACCCCAAAAACGCTCTTGGTTCGCACGAAGAACGTCAGGGAGGTATTGTAATCTTGTTGATGCCATTGCACATTTAGAAGGAGGAATTGCTGAAATGGATGTGCGGATGATTCGCGGAGCAAAAGAAAGAATAGTAGCATTTACCGGGGCATTAGGAGTGCCTAGTTGCAATCGTCCTTTTGGCAGCATTGCCGGAAGAGTGGCCTATGCAGAATCGCCAGTTCCCATAGAAATTATTTTTGGGCCTGACGTGATTATTAGTCATGAACCTTCAGAAAGATTTGAAGATTATCTTGGTGAACCATTTAGATTAAAAGACGGAACAACAGTGCGGTTAGAAACAGTTACAGATGAAGTACCTCATCGACAGAATGGAACAGCGTACGTTAATCTTTCTCTTCCAGAGCAATCTGCCCAACTTCTGTACCAAGTCGCTTCTGATGGTGAACCCATCCTCTGCGATCTGGCACGTATTCTCCTAGGAAAAGCATTTGAACAAAATCCCAATCCGGAACATCTGGGGGCATTGAATCGTCTTCATATGTATCGGGGACGATATCAGCATGCTGCCGATGCATTTGAGTTAGCCAGACCATTCTTTGAAACAGTGGATCATCCCGAAGCAAAATCAGAATTTTTTGACTATGGCGCTGATACTTTCCTTCGTTTAGGAAAACTGGAGCAAGCCGCAGCTATGGCACAACTCGCCAAGGATGCAGACCCGGACAGCCATCTTCCTGATTTCATGCTGGGAGCAATCAACCAAGTGCAAGGAGATTATAACGCTGCGCAAGAAAATTTAGAACGCTCTCTGAAACTGAATCCTTCTGTTCCTATTGTTCACCAATTCTTAGAACGAACCAAACGAGCAACACAGCTTCTGGCAAAGTAAAAAAGTTTATATCCTCTTGATTATTCTTGCCTATCATGAACCTCATCGACGTCCACTGCCACCTTAATCATGTACTGTTTAAGCCGGACTTGGATAGTGTTATTGCCCGGGCCAAGCAAGCGGGTGTGGTACGGATTCTCGTTTCTGGTGTCAATCCGGAAGCGAACCGGGAAGTCTTGGAGTACGTGAAAAGATATCCTGATATCCTTCGGGCTAGTTTGGGTATTTATCCCATTGATGCCTTAGGCTTAACTCCTGATGAAGTGGGATTGCCTTTCCATAAAGGAAAAATCAACTTGGAAGAAGAATTTGCTTTCATTGAAAAAAACCAAGATAAAGTAACTGCAATTGGCGAAGTGGGCATGGATTTCCATTGGGCTGAGAAGGAAAAAACATATCTTGAACAGGCAGATAATTTCCGTAAAATCATTCGCTTCGCGAAAAAAATAAAGAAGCCACTGGTTATCCATTCCCGTAAGGCGGAAGCAGAATGTATTGAAATACTCTCCCAGGAAATCCAGCATCATCAAGTAGCGGTAGTTAACCATTGCTTTTCCGGCAAAAAAAACACCATCAAGCAAGCTGCATCCTTAGGCCATTATTTCTCCATTCCTGCCAATGTCATCAAATCTTCCTCATTTCAAACCTTAATCAAGTTGGTAGACATCAACCAGCTCCTAACCGAAACTGATTCTCCCTGGCTCACCCCCTACGGCCAGCGTAGCGAGCCCGCCTATGTGTTGGAATCCATCAAAATGATCGCACAAATCAAAGAAATTACCCCGGAAGAAGCAGCCACGAAAGTGTGGGAGAATTATGCGCGGGTGTTTGGAGAGAGATAGTTAACTAGATTTCTTTAAATCCAAATCTTTTCGTATTTTATCATAGTACTTATGGTCTCCTAAATGAAATTCAATGTAGATAGAATTCTTGACTTTGACCAAGAGAATTCGATACTCTGTATTATTAACGCTCAGTGGATATCGAAAGGTCAAAAGTTCATGTGCTGCCCATTTTTTATATGTTTTTTCTGAACCAATGACAATAGGCTGGATGGTTCTCGCAATTACATCCTGAACAAATTGGTATATCTTCTGAGCTTTATTCTCAGTTAGTAAATAGACAATCTGATCAAAATTATTACCTAGAAATTCTATCTTGTAATCCTGAGAAACAATCTGCACAATTCTTTGCTTAAATTCATCAATATTAACCATGAGCCACTTCCTGTGCTATTTCATGGGAAAGTGTATACAAAAATGATTGCGCATCATATTCCTGCAGATCTTTGTAGTAGCCTGCCTGGGTATAAAAAAATCGTTTGGCATAAGACTTAGTGGTATTCTTCTGCATAATGGCCGGAACTTCTTGATGTACATAGTTCATTATTGCCGTATAATTTTTGAATGAATTTATTTTCGCTTGTAATTGAAAAGTATCTAATATCTCCCCTGTTTTAAAGTATTCAGTATAGAGCACCAAAAAGCGGATATTTTTATGATATTTATTTTTATGATTGAGAATGGTTGGTATGGCTTCGTTAATAACCTGCCAATAATCAGCGATAGTTACTTTAAGAGGTCTTTGAGGCAGAATATTTTTGGCCATACAGCTTTTAGCTACAGAATGATAAAAAAGAGAGTACAAATCATTAAAGTCAAGTATGGTAATCTTCGCTTTTGTATGTGGGATTACTATTTTCTTCTTTGATCTACTTATAACAAAAATATCAATATCATTGTATTTTTCTTGGTGCAAAAAAGAGCCAGAGATAAAACAATATTTAGCCGGAATTTGTTCCAACAGGGCTTGTGCTGATGCAATCCTTTCTTTGATGAAGTGTTGGTCATACGGGTTATAGATTATCATTCTATTACTAAAAATAGACTAATTTATAAATCTTACTATAAAATTATTAATTTATATAAAATAAGTAATAAAATTAGAAAATCACGATATCTTTTTAAAAACAGCCACATTATCCTTACTGATGAAGATGACCTGGCTCTTATATGCATTACTGGGGATGATTTTTTTTGCCGGCATGGTGCTGCTGTTCAAGAAAATCACCCTGCTGGGGGTGCCGGCCTCCATTTTAATGTTGTTTTTAGCCATCTTTCTGGTTGTGTTCTATGCCCTGCATGTCACCATCACTAAAACGCCGCCGAAGGTAACTAGTTTCGCAATAGTACTCATCATTGCTGCTGCCTTTCTCAGCTATCTTGGTAATTTATTTTACACTAAATCAATTGCACTAGCTCCGAATCCGGCGTATTCTACTACTATCATTAGCCTGCAGGTACTCTTAATTGCTCTTGCTTCCGTATTTCTCTTTGGCTCAGAATTATCTCTGGTGAAAGGAATTGGGATAATGCTGGCGATTGTTGCTGGGATATTGCTGGCGTTGTAATTCTAACCAGACTACCTTACGACGAGTATATCCCTAGAAAATTGGTAAAAAACATATATGTAATTGTACTATAAGCAGTAAATGATTTTACTTTATGCAAATATAGAAGGGTTTGATTAACCCATCCAAATACTTCAAACCCTTCTAAGAAGGACTTTGAATTCGATATAAAATAGGGGTTATTCAAAGTCCTCTATATATAAAAGTCACAGAAGCGCCAATAGCTCCCAAAAAAGGATACTGCATTTCCATTTTTGTCTGAGGAAGAATTCCCATAAATTCTAAATATTTAAAACCAGCCCCACTGACTGCACTTATTGAAAAACCGATGGCGATTCCTTTAAGCGCCGGTTGAGCATATTCTTGGACTAAATCAACCACACTAAACTCAGTATGTTCCGGTGATTTCGGCTCTATCTCATACCCTTGTCCAAGAATCTCTTCTAAATTTTCATCCATGTTCAACCCAGCAGATAGTCCGTTATCCCGGCTATCCCTGTAAGAGCTGCGGGATATATGGCCAATTGAAGTAAGCTAGCGTTTCTTTTTCCTTGATTATTATATCCATAATAAAAGAGAGTACATAATGCAAATACAATTCCCATTGATCCTAAAGTATAGTAAGGATTATCTATCTGATTCTGAATGTTGCCTATCATTATACCTCCTGGAATGGATACTTCCAATTTCATCTCTTCCATCAGGTCCAGTGACTTTTTAGTGCCCAGCGGTGGCGCAGGCCTTTTAATCTCCACTCCCCGCATTAATAAGTCATCAAGGCTCATATTTTGCTGATCCTCCCCTTCGCTGTTAACTCAGAACATAAGAAACGATGAATCACATACTGCGGCTGGTATAATAGCTTAGATATGACTTCCCGCAGGGCAAAGGCATCTTTATAATCGATGATATTTTCCAGCTCGGTGGACGTAAAATGGAAATCTAGAAAGAACCGGGATAAGTATTCTTTCTCGTTGTTTCTTAATTTTTCTACGACATCCCATTCCCGTTGCAGGCGGGCATCATACTTCCTGATAATGCCCTGGAACAGCCGCACCGGATGAATCTCATCTTCGTCGATGGCAGTTACTTCTGACAATCCGGCTTTTTCATAGGCATATTTTTTAAAAGCCAGTTGAATCATGGACATGACCATGGCATTCCCCTTCGCAAAGAACTGGTGGCCTATCGTTAAAAAAGCATCGTGTGTAGCCTTGGAACATTTATTAAACAACCGTTCGGTAGGCGAAAAAGGAGCATATGAAAATACCCCCGAGCCATATTTCTGTATTAAATATCTCTTAACGTTATTCAAAATAAACAGATTCTTAAAACACTGGTAAATTCGTTCTTCTTCATTAAAACAATCGATGCACTGAATATTATGGGTACGATCAGCCAGCTTCACCTGAATAGCCCTTTCTTTCACTTCCTGATCCCGGCATTGAAAAATTTCTGACAGGTAATGGTAATAGGACTCTTTTTTATTCCGGGTGAGGAGATGGACGGCTAATATGATTTTATGAGGAAGGTCTTGGGGGTATCCTTTTTTTTGGCAAAAAGAAGATAAAGATTGCTCCAGTTCAGCTAGGAATAATTTCTCCTGCTGATCTATTTCCCGGATACTCTGGGCATCCTGGCCAAGGTGATTAATTTCGGTATAAAGGTCCACTTTTTCTTCAATCAGGTCATGGGCTAAACCAACACACAGAGTGAGGGCATCGGACATTTTTGCCCGGTTGAGTGTTACCACAATATTGAGCGGATGCAGAAATGAATCCTCACCATTTTTTCTTCTTTTTACTTTCTGGTACAGTTCTTTGGTATGAGCGTAAAGATGGGCAAACAGCGGAAAGAATTTATCTTGGGGATTGCAAAGCTGCTCTGCCCGCAATATCGTGGTTATGGAATCCCAGTGCTCGAGTATTTTGTAGGCTTTATATTCCTTCGTTTCCTGCACTTTCATGGTATTGGCATCAAATAATAGTAACAATTTAAATTTATCGGGAGTTTCCTTAACAATCAAACCATACCCTGAAGTGATAGGCGAATGATACAAGAAGGGTACGCCCTTCTGTACTGAAGGCATAGCCTTCATGTATATGAAATTCTGTTTAAGGTATAAAGAATTTCAGTTCTTTGCTTGAAAAATGAGTGGAATAAGGAAAGTATACCTCTCCGCAAAAACATCAGAAACCTTTATAAATAAATCACTGTACTTCAGGGCTATGGAATTCAAAGTTCATGAAGAAAGCAAAAGTAAAATAACCTTCCAGCTCTTAGGTGAGACGCATACCTTTTGTAATGCTTTAAAACAGGAGTTGCAGGGTGTGAAAGGGGTTACACTGGTTACTTATAAGATTGACCATCCTTTGATTGGCGTTCCTGAATTTATGCTGGAAACCAAAGGAATTGAGCCGCGAAAAGCTCTCAAGGAAGCTCTTAAAGCACTTAAAAAGAAAGCAGAAGATTTTAAGAAAGAAATTGCTGCTAAGCTGTAAAAGTAATAGGGGGTCAAATTCTTCTAAAGCGTCGCGCGCCTTCAAAAATATCCTCTGCTTGGTCTCCTACTTTCTCTTTCAGCTTATATCGGTCATCAGCGTGCACTATCTCCACCAAAGCAGCATCAATAACTAGGTCATATGCACCTATCCGGTGTTTATCTCTGAAACTAAGGCCAATTCTTCCAGTTCGATAGCCGTAGACAATGACGCCCTCTTTCTTGACGTTCTCTTTGATATTAACCCGCACCGTATATCCCCAGTCTAATTCATACAGCTGTGCCATGAAAGAGCAAATTGACTCCCGCATTATAAATATTTACACCAAAAATCTCCCAAAAGTATTTTAAATCCCCCTAACTACCAAACTGCATGCTCACCAAAAGCACCTGCCTCAAATTCTACAAGCGGAAAGATATCCAGGAGGCTATAGTTAATCATGCCCAACATAAAGAAATTGGCATGCGCTATAACGAAGCTTTTGGCAAACGGCCCGATACCTTAACCTATCCCCGAGATGTCCTGGAATTAGCCCTGCGGGAGGCAACCTCTTTTCATGCCAGCGAAGAACTGTGGGAAAATCCCCTCAATTTGAGCAGCTCGCTGAGCAAAAAAGAACTGGACCAGCTGCGTACCGGGTGGGATTTAGTCTTGGATATTGATTGTAAAATTGTGGATTATAGTAGAATTGCCGCAGCTATCATCATAGATTTCCTGAAATATTGCGGAGTGAAAGATATTTCCGTCAAATTCTCTGGCAACAAAGGATTCCATATAGGAGTGCCTTTTGAAGCTTTTCCTAAAAAAGTGGGAGAGATGGAAACAAAAGATCTCTTTCCTGATGCTGCTAAAAAGATTGCCTATTACATCAAAGAGAATATTAAAAAAGAATTAGGGAAACAAATTCTAGAAATAGAAAAAGGTGATATTGCTAGAATTAAGGAAAAGGTAAATCTATCCCAAGAGGAAGTCACAAGATACGAACTCGATGAAGATGGAGACAAAATTGCCAAACTCAACGTTGATAAATTCTTGGAAATTGATACCATTTTAATCTCACCCCGGCACTTGTATCGCATGCCCTACAGCCTGCATGAAAAATCAGGATTGGTTAGCCTTCCCCTTGACCCCAGCAGGGTGTTAGAATTCGAAAAAAACATCGCCCAGCCTGATAAGGTTCCAGCACCCAGCTTTATTTTTCTTGATCGAAAGGTACAAGGAGAAAGCGCTCGACGATTGCTTCTACAAGCGCTTGACTTTGAAGTTAAAACCACTCCAGAAAAAGTTTCCTCCGCACCCAAAAATTATGATGATCTGGTTATTTCCAGCCCCATCTCCCCCGAATTCTTCCCCCCTTGTATCCAGCAAATTCTTGCTGGGGTAGAAGATGGCAAAAAACGCAGTATTTTCATCCTAGGTAATTTCCTGGGCAAAATAGGGTGGAATAAAGCCCAAATTGAAGAACTTTTGTATAAATGGAATACCGAAAAAAATAAAGAACCGCTCCGAGAGGTGTATATTAAAGGCCAGCTGGCTCACTTGGTACCGGGAGAACGCTTGCCCCCTAACTGCGATAACGATGCCTACTATCCCAGCATGGGTATCGCTTGTAATGCTGAGCACTGCCAAAAATTCAAAAATCCGGTCAATTACACCTTGAGTAAGTGGCGGCGCCACCTTTACTATAAAGCTGAAGATGAGGAAAAAGAATCACGAAAGAAAAGCAAATCAGTAAAAATCAAAGAAATACCAAATCCGAATAAAAACCAACCCTCCGAAGAGAAGTCCATCTAACTTACAACTCATCCTGCAAAATCTGCAGGATTTGATCTAATTTTTTATTGATCTGATCCAACTGGTTGTTCGATGGAGCAGGGCCTTTTGTTTCATAAGAATCATTTTTATCATTTTTTCGAAAGCAATTGCTGCAGTAGACCGGCTTGCCTTCGGTTGGCCGGAAAGGAACTTCACAGCGTTCGCCGCATTTAGCGCAGGTAACCTGGTGCATTCTCTTCTCAAAAGACCGATCAGGATCTCTTCGCTCAAATTTTCCTGAGCTTCTGCCGCCATATTGAGCTGAATCATCCCGGCCAAAACGGGGGCTTCGGTCTCGTGATTTAGTAAAGCTTCGCTCTCTCCTATCTTGAGTAAATTTTTTCATGGTTCAACAAACTACGATTTAGTTATCATAATGAGGGTTCATTTATAAATTCTTCTTACTAATCTTTATAAATAGACCATTTATTTTCAGTAGTAACAACACCATGGTAACAATAAAAATCAAAGGATATGAAATCACTCTTCCTATCATCAGAGACAGCTATGACCGACGGGCACAGCAATTCCGGAATAATATCATCGAGACCTTGCGAAAGATTGGCCTTACCGAAGATGATATTAATATCAAAGAGGAAATAAGCGCTTACAGAAATGCTCCAGCTTCGGCTTCTTGGTATGTTGATGGGCATCATCTGTATTACAGCTATAAAATTGCCAGAAAATACGTGGAAAATTTGTATATTGTCTCTAAAGTAATCGAATTGGAAGTGAAAGCTTTACTGGCAGGACAAAAGACCATAGCAGAATTCATTGCTGATTTTTCAGAAGAGCGGGACGTGGAAGAAAAGCGGGTTGAAGCACGGGCACTTTTAGGAGTAGAAGACCATGTCACTGATATAGCGGTCATCAATGCCAAATATAAGGATTTAGCCAAGAAAAACCATCCCGATATGCCCGGCGGGGACACTGAAAGATTCAAAAAAATCAATAATGCCCATAAGATGTTAAAGAGAGAATTAGAGTGAGCAGGTTTACTTTTCTTCTCTACTTCCTTTAATGGCCTCATATCATTTTTTCACCCTAACTTCAAAAAACCAAAATCTTTATAAATAAACCGCAGTTTTAAGCAAGTAAACAGTCCGAGTTCACGCGCATTAGGACTACCTGGTGAGCAATCCGTATTCTCGGCTATTAGATATAATATGAATGAAGATACACTATGAAAGAAAAACCAGCAGAACTATCCAGCACTTTTAAGCACATCGTCCGCATTGCCAATGTGGACCTTCCTGGTAACAAGCCCATTCGAATTGCGCTAAGTGCCATAAAAGGAGTTGGAGTGACCCTGGCTGATGCTGCCTGTAGTATTGCTAAAGTTACCCGCGACCACAAAACCGGCAACTTAACCAGCGAAGAAGTGGAAAAAATTAATGCTATTATTTCTAATCCCAGCCAGTATGGCGTACCAGCATGGATGCTGAATCACCGCAAAGATTTTGAGACCGGTGAGGATAAGCATTACCTTAGCGGCAACTTGCATTTTGTGCAGGAAAATGACTTGAAACGATTGAAGAAAATCAGAAGCCTGCGCGGCATACGGCATATCCGCGGTCTTCCAGTGCGGGGACAGCGTACCCGATCTAATTTCAGGAAAGGAAAAGGGAAAGTTGTTGGCGTAGCAAAGAAGAAAGAAGCTGCTCCAGCCAAGGCGCCGGCGCCGGCAGGGAAGAAAGAAAAATAAAGGTTAACCATGGGAGATCCTAAACAGTCGCGGAAAAAGTACCAGACACCTTCCCATCCTTGGAACAAGGATGCTATCGATCAGCAGAAATTGCTCAACAAAGAGTTCGGGCTTAAGTCCAGAAAAGAGATTCTTATTGCGCAATCTCTCTTAAAGAGTTATAAAGATCGGGCTAAAAAGCTCATTGCTGATAAAAGCGCACAAGGGGGCAAGGAAAAAACACAGATGATGGATAAGCTGCAGCGCTTGGGGCTGCTTACCACGGGAGCGCCTCTTGATTCCATACTGAGTTTAGAGCTTAAAGATGTTCTCAATCGCCGCCTGCAAAGCATCATCATCCGAAGAGGACTAGCTAGGACTGTAAAGCAGGCCCGGCAGTTTATTACCCATCGGCATATTACTATCAACAGCAAGGAAATAACTTCACCGGGATATCTGGTTTCGCTGAATGATGAAGCTGCTCTTACCTTCAAACTCAATTCTCCTTTGGTCAGTGAAAGCCATCCTGAGAGAATGAGCATTGCAAAAGAAGTCAAGGAAGTAAAAGAAGAAGTGGCGGCTATTAAGGACTTCCAGAAAAAAGCAGTGAAAAAAACGGAAGAAGAACCAGGGGTTATTCCGGTGGAGAGTGCAGCATGAAATCAGAAGCCCCCACTATGGAACAGCCGGCGAGGGAAAATATAGACCCACGAGTTACTATGAAACTTCGCTGGGGAATAGCGCATATCTATGCATCATATAATAATACTATCATTACTATCACTGATATTACCGGCACGGAAACCTTAGCCCGTTCCAGCGGTGGCCAAATTGTCAAAGTACACCGTCTGGAAAGTTCGCCCACGGCGGCGATGGGAGTGGCGAAGAAAGTCGCTGAAATCTGCCGGGAGAAAGGAATCAATGGACTTTATATCCGGGTCAAGGCCCAAGGGGGGCACAATAGGCCTAAAAATCCAGGTCCTGGCGCGCAGGCTGCTATCCGAGCCTTATCTAGGATCGGAATGCGCATTGGAAAAATCGAAGAAGTTACTCCTGAACCACACAACGGTTGCCGCATGAAGGGCGGAAGACGCGGACGAAGGGTATAAACATGAAAATCGAAAAAATCAAAGAAGAAAAAAAGAAAAACAAGCTGTCCATCCTGTTGAAGGATACTGATGAAGTATTTGCCAATGCTATACGAAGGCTCATACTGGAAGAGGTTCCTACTCTGGCAGTGGAAGATCTTGAAATCAAGGAAAATAATTCTGCACTCTATGATGAATTCATCGGATTGCGCCTCGGCTTAATTCCCCTTAAAACGGACTTGAAAAGCTATAACCTTAAAGAGAAATGTAAATGTGAAAGGGCAGGATGCGCTCAATGCGAACTTAAAATTACTTTGAAATCGGGAAGTAAGAAAGGCTATGTCTATGCTGAAGATGCCCAAAGCGCTGATCCAAAGTGTGTTTTTGCCCATCCTAAGATGCCGATCGTTAAATTACTGTCAAAACAAAAAATTGATATGACTATGACTGCTATTTTGGGCACGGGCAGGAATCATGTGAAATGGTCCCCAGGATGGGCGTATTTCAAAAAAGAACCGGTGCTTACTGTAGGCAAAGTCAGCAACCCAGAACTGGTAGCGGAAAAATGCAGTGACGGGGTATTTACGCTTAAGAACAAAAAGCTGGAAGTGAATGAGGAGAAAGTCTATGACAGCCAGCTGTTGGACTATTATAGCGAACTGGATAAAGGAATAACTGTAGAACTGACTGATAACATTATCTTTACCTTAGAGAGCTGGGGCCAGCTCAGCTGCAAGGAAATCTTATCCAAGAGCGCGGATATTTTTATCGATAAAACTGAAGAAATGGAGAAATTGATTTAGTAAAAATAAATTAATAGCAAAATGGTACACACCGGCCCTACAAACTTTCAACTGCAGGAATTGCTTCTGGAGCTAGAAGTAAAAGCGCTTCAGAGCGGGTTTTGGAAGAGGGTCATGAAGGATCTCAACAAGCCAGCACGGCAGCGAAGGACCGTTAATATTTATAAAATTGATACTTTTGCCAGCAATGGGGAAACTATCCTGGTGCCAGGCAAAGTTCTTAGCGTGGGAACTTTAAATAAAAAAGTAGATGTGGCGGCGGTTAACTTTTCTGCCGAAGCTAGGGAGAAGATTATCAATGCCAAAGGAAAAACACTTACTATCAGGGAATTATTGCAGCAAAATCCGCAAGGAAAAAAAGTGAGGATCTTAGGATGAAAGTCTATAATGGGGACGGGATAATCTTGGGACGTTTAGCTACTCGGGTAGCCAAGGATGTGCTTCTGGGAGAGGAAGTTAAGGTCGTGAATTGTGAAAAGATTATTGTCAGCGGGAATAAAACTGCGGTCCTTGCCCATGAAGTGAGGCGCTGGACTAGAGGCGGCTATCCACCTAAAAAAACTAATCACTCTCGATCTCCTGATAGGTATGTCCGTAAGGTCATCCGGGGAATGCTGCCTTGGAAATTTCCTCGTGGAAAAGAAGCATTTAGGCGAATATTGTGCTATAAGGGCATACCGGCAGAACTTGCCAATTCAGCTCTCATTACTCTGGCTGATGCTTCAGCCCAGAAATTACCCAGTATCAAGTATCTTACGGTTCAAGAATTATGCAAGAGCCTGGGAGGCAAATAAGCACCATGAAAAAAATAATCCATACGCAAGGAACGCGGAAACAGGCGGTGGCTAGAGCAACTCTCACTCCTGGAACTGGACGAGTGATTATCAATGGCGTCGATCTTCATAATTATAGCAGTGATGTGCTGCGCCTGCGGATTGCCGAGCCATTAGTGCTGGTGGGTGAAACGGCGAATACTCTTAATTTTGATATAAAAGTCAATGGCGGGGGCATTAACGGGCAAGCGGATGCCATTCGGTTAGCCATGGCCCGGGCCTTGGTAGAACATGACAATAAACTTAAAAAAGATTTTTATGAATACGATCGTCTCTTGCTCGTAGCTGACGTACGACAAAACGAAACCAGTAAACCTAATAAGAGTAAACCACGCGACAAACGCCAGAAATCATATAGGTGAGAACAACATGATAATACCCATTCGATGCTTCAGTTGCGGAAAACCAGTTGGACACCTCTGGGAAGAATACCAAGAGCGAATTGCCAAAGGCGAGGATGCTAAGAAAGCCATGGATGCCCTTGGTTTGGAGCGGTACTGCTGCCGGGGATTGTTCATAGGGCATGTCGATTTGATTGACACTGCTGGTGAGTTTAGGAAAGGGTAGGATTTTATTAAGTAGAGGACTTTGAATAACCCCCATTTTACATTGAATTCAAAGTCTTTCTTAGAAGGGTTTGAAGTATTTGGATGGGTTAATCAAACCCTTCAAGTATTTTATTTCTATACTACCCCTTTCCACTACCATAATCTTTAAAAGAATCCCGTACCTCTCCAATTCTGTGGCAGAAGGTAATCATAAAAGTGTTCTGGATATGGAACGGGATGACCTTACGCCGGGAATGCAGCAGTACCAGGAAGCGAAACGGGTTCATCCGGACTGCCTCATCATGCTCCGCATGGGGGACTTCTATGAAATGTTCTATCAGGATGCTATCACTGCTTCCAAAGAACTGGAAATTACCTTAACCTCACGAGGGAAAGGTGACAAACGGGCGCCATTAGCGGGAGTGCCTTATCATGCTTTAGATACTTATTTGGGGCGATTAATTAAAAAAGGCTATAAAGTGGCTATCGTAGAGCAGTTGGAAGATCCTAAAAAAGCCCAGGGGTTAGTGAAACGGGGTGTAGTTCGTATCGTCACTCCCGGAACAGTCATTGAATCGACGATGCTGAATGATACTGAAAATAATTACCTGCTGGCGCTGACATCCCAAGGTGATGAATTCATTTTTGCCATCTGCGATCTATCCACGGGAGAGTTCTTTACGGCGAAGGCTGAAAATTCCAGCGGATTGCTGAATGAAATAGCCCGCTATACTCCTACCGAATGTATCATTCCAGAGAGCTTACAGGTCAACACGGAACTGGTAGCTCAAATAAAAAAAGCGGGTTGTTACCTGAGTCCTTTAGAAGATTATTATTTTAAAACTGAGAAAGCGAGGGAATTGCTGCTCAGTCATTTTAATCTGGCATCTTTAGATTCATTTGGGTTGGAAGAAGAAAAAAGGCATACCGCAGTTTGCGGGGCGCTTCTTAAATACTTGTTGGACACGCAAAAAAATTCCCTTAGCCATTTAAAAAAAATTTCGATCCGCAACACCACTCATAAAATGCTGCTGGATTCTAACACACTTCGTAATTTGGAATTAATTAAAAATATTAAAGATGCCACCTCTCGGGGAACGCTGCTGGGGGTGATCGATAAGACGGTTACGGTAATGGGATCGAGACTGCTTAAAGCCTGGATAAAAGAGCCGCTTTTATTGGCATCCAGCATAGAGCAGCGCCTTCAGGCAGTGGCTGAACTTTATCAACAGGTCATCCCCCGGGAGGAAATCAGGGAACTGCTGAGCAAAGTACAGGATATGGAACGGCTTATCAGCCGGATTAATTATGGAAACGCGACTCCTCGGGATGTATTGGCGCTGAAAAATTCTCTCCAGCAGATTCCGTTGATACAGCGAAAAGTACCAGCTTCAGTGAGCGAAATGTTGCATACCATCATCTCGCTTTCTCCTTTGGGTGAAGTTACAGCGCTCATCGATGCAGCTATACGGGAAGATGCTCCTCTCACTCTTCGTGAGGGCGGCATTATTAAGCCTAGCTTTAATTTAGAATTGGTGGAACTGTATCATATCCGGAAAAACAGCACCCAATACCTGCAGGAATTGGAAGAAAAGGAACGGCAGAAAACCGGCATTGCTACCTTGCGCATTAATTATACCCGGGTATTCGGCTATTTCATCGAAGTTACCAGAAAAAATATTGATGCGGTGCCTAATTATTATATCCGCAAGCAGACTACTGCCAACAGCGAACGGTACATTACTGAGGATCTAAAGCGGGAAGAAGAAAAAATAATTGGAGCAGAGGAGAAAATACAGGAACTGGAATACCAGCTGTTTCAGGAAATCATAAAAGGTATCATTACAAAAACTATGGAAATTCAAGATGCGGCAACCAAGCTGGCAGTCTTGGATGTGCTGTGTTCCCTGGCAAAAGTGGCTCAAGAGAATCATTATGTGCGGCCCCAATTGATACCCCAAAATTCAATTCAGATTAGAAATGGCCGGCATCCGGTGGTGGAGCAAATAGAATCTTCTTTTGTTCCTAATGATATCAATCTTAATCCTGGCGAAATGATGATTATTACCGGTCCGAATATGTCGGGAAAATCGACAGTCATGAGACAAGTTGCCTTGATAGTGTTGCTGGCTCAGATGGGGAGTTTTGTCCCTGCGGATGAGGCAGTCTTAGGAATCGTCGACCGGATTTTTACTCGTGTAGGAGCTTATGATGACTTAAGTTCAGGGCAGTCTACTTTTATGGTAGAGATGAGTGAGACGGCTTCTCTCCTTAATAATGCCACGGAAAAAAGCCTTATTGTCTTAGATGAAATTGGAAGGGGCACCAGCACTTTTGATGGCGTTTCCATCGCCTGGAGCGTTGCAGAACATCTTTGTAATACTATTAAAGCGCGAACCATGTTTTCGACCCATTACCATGTCATGAACAAGCTGGCGGAAAAGTTTACCAAGATTAAGAATTATAATATCGCCGTCAAGGAAGTGCGTGGGCAGGTCATTTTCCTTCATAAGCTAGTGGAGGGGGGTACAGATGAAAGCTATGGCATCCATGTTGCAGAAATGGCGGGCCTGCCTATTGAGGTAGTGCGGCGAGCCAGGGAAATCCAGGAGATTCTCCAGAAGGATGATGAGATGATGAGGCGCATTAAGGCGAAGAAATTAGAAGAACAGAAAAGCCTGGGAGAATACCACTTCTGAACCAACTCTAACGGTTACTAAGGTTAGCCTATTTTTAGCAATTCTGCACCCAAAGATTTAAATACTTTCATATATCTTTGTATGAATAAGTATATTAAAATGTATGAAAATAACTATAAAAATCCCCCGTTGACTGGTCTGAAAGACCTAGAGAACTTTTTGCAACTACTAGCCGACCTAAATGAAGAATTAGAATTATTTGCAATGGGGGGAACTGCTATGGTTCTTAGAGGAATTAAAGAATCAACTAGGGATATTGATTTTTTAACTACAGCAAATTATAAAAAAATTAATGAATTATTCAGGTTAGCGGGGTTAAGAGAGGAGAATACATCTCAACTTTGCAATACCTGGTATCTCCAAAAGATAAGGATAGATATTTTCTTCAATGAATTTATTTTAGGTTTTTCTTTGCCTGATGATTGGAAAATAAAGTCAGAATTTCTGCGAACTATCGGGAAAGTGAAACTGCTTATTCTTAACTGGCAGGATATCATCATTACTAAAATTGCCCGTTCTGAATCAAGGGATATTGAGGATTGTATAGCCATCATTAAGCATGAGAACATAAACTTTCCAAAACTAAAAGAAAGATATTATTCTTCTGCCGAAACCGCCCTTATTGCTGAATATGATTATAAATTTAAGCATTTGGAATATAAATTACACCAAAAATGATCTCAGCAAGATTAATGAAAAGTCTGGAACAGGAAGGATTTATATTAGATTTTCCAGGGTATGCTTTCAATGAGGAAAAGATTATTGAAATTCTCCAGCAAAATAATGAGAGATTGTTGCTAGCGCTTCCTTTGCTGTTACAATATCCTTTCGATTACCTCAAAATAAGCAAACAACTTCGGAAAGGAAGTCTGGCCAAGTTTAAGAAAATTATTATCATAACTTCTGAAATATGCAAGAGGAAAAAGATTAATAATCTTCTTCTAAAAAATATATTAAAGCAATATTCTCTGCACCAAAAAATTCCTAAGGGGGATATGGAATATTATTATACCTCATTTAAAGAATCTTTGCGTAATCAAGAAAAAAAAGAAGAATCAGGATTAATTGCACAAATTAGCATCCGGGGAATTCTGAATCTCAATCAGGCTCTTGCTAGAATCTATTCACCGGGGAAGCTAAGGATTATGAATAAAATATTCAATCATGAGAAATTAACGAATACTGAATTAAAGTATTACTATCGTGCTATCCGCCCTTTAATTCTATCAATATTAAATGAAAATATGCAGAAATATCTTCGCCTGATTGAATCAGCCAAGAAATATATCCAAGAACAGAAATGATGAGCTGATAAAAGATTCGGAGTCTAGGCGGAATCACCGATGATTAAACCATAAACCTTAAATAATTCCTCCTAACTTACTTTATTGTGGCTATCTTAAAGACTGCAGAAAAACAAGTAGAATTGGCGGATGGGAGTCCCATCCTGGATGCTGCCAAAGAGTTAGGGGTTCCCTTTGGCTGTCATTCGGGCATCTGCGGGACGTGCCATATTGAAGTAGAAGAGGGGATGGAAAATCTGGCACCCAAAACACCGGAAGAGATGGATTTAGGATGCCAAGGCCAGGATTGGCAGGCCTGCCAAGTTGTTATCGATGGGGGAACAGTTACCATTCGCTATTAGGAGGTTTAACTATGGAAGAAACAATACTTAAAATAAATGCGCCAGCGCCGGCATTTACCGCGCAGGCATTTCAGAACAATGAAACTCGTAAAATCAGCCTGACGGATTACCAAGGGAAATGGGTGGTCCTGGTTTTTTATCCTGCCGATTTCACTTTCATCTGTCCAACTGAATTGGGAGATCTAGCGGATCATTATCTGGAATTTCAGCACTTGGGAGCAGAAGTGCTGAGTATAAGCACTGACACGGTGTTTGTGCATAAAGCCTGGTATGATAATTCCAAGACCATCGCTAAAATTAAATTTCCCATGGTAGCTGACCCAACCGGCAATATCTGTAAAGCGTATGGAACTTACATCTTTGAAGAAGGCCTGAGCCTGCGCGGCACTTTTATTATTGATCCGGATGGAAAAGTAAAAGCATATGAACTGAATGACAATAGCATTGGACGAAGCAGTACAGAATTATTACGTAAAGTCAAAGCAGCTCAATTCGTACGTACTCATGGCGGCGAAGTCTGTCCGGCAAACTGGGAGCCAGGAAAACAAACTCTACGGCCAGGATTGGATCTGGTGGGGAAGATATGAACATTAACCAACGGAAGGTAGATTATCCTGTAGATAAGCTCTTTCCTAATCGCTGGTCGCCACGGGCATTGTCCGGAGAGCCCATCACTGATGAAGAGCTTTTTACGTTGTTTGAAGCAGCACGCTGGGCGCCGTCGTCATACAACAACCAGCCATGGAGATTTATTTACGCCAAACGAGATACCCCCTCCTGGGAAAAGTTGTTTAGTCTCCTGGGAGAATTTAATCAAAGCTGGGTAAGGAATGCGGCAGTACTGCTGGTTATTGTTTCTAAAAAAACGTTTGATCATAATGGCAGTCCTTCTAAAACGCACTCATTTGATACGGGAGCTGCCTGGGAAAACCTGGCCTTGCAAGCTTCCCTCATGGGTCTAGCTGCTCATGGTATGGAAGGATTTGATTACGATAGAGCAAAAAAAGAATTGCATATTCCAGATGGTTATCAAGTGGAAGCGATGGCAGCTATGGGGAAGCTAGGCAAGAAAGAAGATTTGCCGGCGGCATTACAAGAACGTGAACAGCCTTCCGATCGTAAACCAATAGAATCTTTCATTCATGAAGGGACGTTTAAAGCATAGGAGGGGGAAAAAATGGCATATGAAGCACAAAATTTTGAGCGGTTGATTGGAACGCCGGGATTCAGCGAACAATTACTTAAAAATCATTTTACTCTGTATCAGGGGTATGTGGCTAATACAAATAAGTTAGGGGACTTGCTCTTGGCAATGAACCGGGATGGAAAAAGCGCTACACCAGAATATGCGGAATTAAAACGCCGCTTCGGGTGGGAATTTAATGGCATGCGCCTGCATGAATTATATTTTGGCAATATGGCTAATGGTGGAAAGGGAATTATCCAGCAAGCGTTGTTGTATTCTTTTATTACCAATCAGTTCGGCTCATTTAACCAGTGGGAGGCAGACTTTAAGGCGACGGGAGCACTGCGGGGAATTGGCTGGGTTGTCCTCTACTATGACCATACTGGCAAACGATTATTTAACACTTGGGTGAACGAACATGACGTGGGGCATCTGAGCGGCTGTGTTCCATTATTAATCATGGATGTATTTGAACATGCTTTCATGCTTGATTACGGGTTAAAACGGGTTGATTACATCGCTGCTTTCTTTAAGGCTATCGATTGGGATGCAGTTGCTGGAAGATTTGAAGCGGCGAGAAGATGAAACGGAAATATCTTGTTTTAAGCATTGGTCTTTTCATCTGCAGTATAGTGGTCTTGTTTCTCATTTTTGAATATTCCACTCAACAAACTACTTCTGCTGCCTGCTGTCAGGAATGCCAGGAAGCGTTTAGCTCCAGCCCGGCTGCAGTTGGACCGTCTCAGGCACGCTGCGGTGAGTTTACGACGGGGAGACCTTTGAGCCCAGAATGCCAGCAGTATTTTGATGGTAATCGAGTGATGGTTTCGGAATGTGCGAAAGAGTAATTTTTAATAGGTTTAAAACCTAATTCATTTTAGTATATTTCAGGCACAATATATTTTGTGAGTGATGGCTTGGCCAAGAGGTGAGCCGAGAACTACTATCGTTAATCAGAATTTATAGTGCGGGACAAAAATAATTGAAAAAAATTTACCCCGCACTATAGCACTATATATGAAGGACACAACAATTTTGTTCAATTAATTGTGTCCTTCAGTATATTGGTGCTTTCTCTCTCACCAGACTCACTTTCTTTGGACGAGACTTTGAGTGAAAAAGCACGAGGCGAACGGCCTGCCATCACTCACCGTTCGGATTGTGCCATATTTCAACAACATTTAAATAATCCTTTATATTACTCTTTCTTATGAAAAGAGTGTTGTTGATAGGTGTACTCTTTGGCCTTCTTGCTTCATTAGCATCAGCAGCAGAGCCGCGTATGAATCTGACGCCCAGCTATCCTTTTCCCAATGAGCATCTTCAATGTCGGTATCTGGATTTCCAACCTGGAAATGTACTCGAATTCTTCTGGTACCATAACAACCGCCTTATTGAACGAAAAGTAATCGATAAGCCATCTACTCTATTTACTCAAATAACTGTTCCCTTGGATAAAGTTCAATGTCAAATCAATGCCCTTGATCCTGCAACCCTCGAACGAAATTTTGCTGTTGGTTCTAAAACTGTAACTGTGGGACAATTCCCCTGCAATGATGGCAAGGATAATGATGATGATAATTTAATTGACTTGCAAGATCCGGGGTGTTCGGCACGGAATGATAAAACGGAAAGCCAGGCTGATGTTGCTGAACTTTTGGCTGCTTTTTGTAGCGAGAATCCTGACAATCTTCAATGCCTTAAGCTGGGGCTTACTGATTTGAGCAGCCTCTGCCAGCAGCATCCTGAAAACCATCTCTGCCTGAATCAGGAAGCGCTTAATCTGGCAACTTCTTTTTGCCCGGAGAATTTAGAGGATCCTCTCTGTGCCGGCAATAACAATATTGTACGGATGTGCACTCAGGAACCTAATGACTTGGCTTGCCTTTTCTTGGCTTTTACCGTCATTAACTGCAGGCAGGGAAGCTGTCTGGAGCTCAGTGAGAATGATAAAGTATTGTTCTGCGGGCTGAAACAATATTATTTTTGTCAAGCTGCTGAAGTTCAGGTCAATCCGGGGCATATTGGAGAACCCTGTTTTGAAGGTTCCTGTTTTGAAGGGGTATGCAATCAGCAAGAGATCTGTATGGAAGCGGAAATAAATTTTAATCCTGGTTTTGTCGGTAATCCTTGCTTTGAGGGGGCTTGTTTTGAAGGGGTTTGTAGTGCGGAGGGACAATGTGAAGCTGCTCCTCTAGTGGAAGAAGAACCGGTAGTAGCACTTCCAGCAAATCGACCGGAGCCGGAAGCGCATCAGAACGTTTCATCAAAAGCCGGACCACTTCCACAAATCAAGCCAGAACAACGGGAGAGTATTCCACTTCCACCAGCACCGGAACCAAGCGTTGTTATCAAAATCCCATCGGTGTGCGGGAATGCGGTGTGTGAAGAACTGGAGAGTAAAATGTGCCCACAGGACTGTGAAACGAAAATTGCGTCGAATGGAAAATATATCAGCTTTCTTGCCGCGCTGGTAATTATTGTTGGCGGCGGGGTGGGATATGGCGCATATAAACTCATTAAGAAAAAGAAGAAAGGACATTCTTAAGAGAGGTGAATAATAAATATGGATGATAGTGAAAATATTGCTAATGAAAATATTGCTAAATTAGGCAGAATGTTGTATACCACCATACTTGAGCAAAACCAAGCACTTAAATTGGAACATCAAGGAGAAACCATCTGGATTGACACTATCACTGGCAAATATGAACTTGGAGAAGGAATTCCAGCAGTAAATAGGCTGATAGAAAAGCTTCAAGTACCTGATGGACGCAACTTCTATTCCCGCCGAATAGGACTTCTGGATACCTTCTGATTATTGGTGAGCATTCTTTCTTCCATCCAGAATTTTAAAATACTACTAAAAAGTAATAAAAGTATAGAAAGATTTATAAAGTTGGGCTGATTTGAGAGTTCTAGAGAAACATAATGTGAGGTACCTAAAAATGACTAATACACCACAACCCGATTTTAAAGTAGCTTCAAATGGAGGAGTAACTGCCTTATATGTCGTTAATCCCGGAATACTTGCGTTAGATAATCCAAATTATATTGGAAAACCATTCTTGTTTCTTGCTAATCGTATAGATGCCGAACTTCCTGCACCTGAAGTTGAGGATGGTGTTGGTGGGATTAAGCCTTATGCAGGACGGCAAACTGATCTAGAGGCATTATTGCAAGGGAGAACAACACAAGGAACGCTTCCTGAATTTGTTACTATCAATGATGAACAGGTTGCCATGGAAAAATTGCTAGGTGGAATATGGCTCAGCCGGCTATATAATGCTGGCTTGAGAGGATTATATGTTCCTTTTTCATTCGGTCTCTTTCATCAAGAAGATGTGAAAGATTGGAAAGCACAAGGACCTAGCGTTCGAACGGATTTAGATCAATTCAAGCTTGTTCTGGCGCAGTATGATGCACAAAAACAGCGACCAGCACCAGTACAACATCTGGGATTATTAAAGAGAATACTGCGTCCGTTTGTTGGGCCTGCTATGGAGAGATAATAAAAAATGACCCCTGAAACTTTTAGCATTCCAGAACGGCAAGAACCATTCAATTTTCTCCCCGGACGAAGGGAAGGAGATACTCTCTATCTAGGCAGTATTCCTTCCTGGGCCTTAACCTATGCGGGAGTCGATGGACGATTTTATGGAACGGCAAAGGAATGCGCACAGGCGAATGAATTGTATTGGGATTTAAAAGAAACTCAATAATTTCAAACAACTTCCCGTAATTCTTCTCTATATCCAGTATTCCATAACTGCTCTGATTTTAATTGGACTCTTCCATCCAGCTTTTCGTACTTTCGATGCACGCCAACAATGGCATGCTCTTCATCGATAAAAGGACCATCACTGTCTGGAGCGTATCGGAAAAACAGTTCTTCCACCAATCCCTGCTTAGCAAAATGAGTCACTTTTCCTAATCCTAAATCACCATAGCCGGTCCTTTTGACTTGGTAGGCATGGACATCTGAGCCGGGAATAGTATAGGCGATAGGCGCACATATCGCTAAATCTGTTTTCGTGCCAATATGTTCATCAATATCTGCTCCGGTTAAAGGAGTCTCATTTTTTTCAAATACAAAATTAGCCGGAAGGAGATAGAGTTGTAACTGCCTGGCCAAATCTAAGGAGTCAGAAGCATTGGTAAAGCGGGCTACCCTGGCGATGGATCGATGTGAACCATCATACACAAACGCGCCATCTTTTTTGGCACTGCCAGCGAGATAATCAGAAAATTGCCCATAGGATGGAGCAGGAGAAAAGCGCGGCGCAACATGATCCAGAATAATCTTATCTTCCCTTAATCTTTGGGCTAAAGTTTGCCCATTGGCAATAATCAAACAGCCCTTGGCCCAGTCATTTTCTTCTCCTTCAATGGCTGGCTCACCTTGCGCTGAATAGGCTCGTCCGTGCTTGATGTGGGGAAGAACCGGGGATAAATTAGTATCTAGATGATACTGCACTAACCACTCAAACAACTCACTCATGTACCCCTGTATACACATACCTATATTTATATCTATCCCTAGCAATATTTTTATTTTCATCCTTTTTAACAGATATATTTATTAATAAATAAAAAATTATTAGTATAAATATGAAAATTGATAAGGATGCAGTCTTTTTGTACTCGGAAAACGCCCGGGGCAAAATAAAAGAAATTGCTATGCGGCTTAAAAAAAGCTCTCAACGGGTAAAATATTCTCTCGCAGTTCTGGAAAAAGAAAAAGTGGTCTATAACCCTTACTGCATATTTGATTACTCCCATCTGGGGCTGATCCTTTTCCGGGTGTATTTTAAAGGGGGCTATATTGGAGATAATGATACCAAGGCTATCCGTAATACTCTCAATAATAATCCTTACTTGCTTTCCATGTATGAATTGAGCGGAGAATTTGACCTGGTCCTGGAAATTGCGGTGCCCAATCCTTCTCGTTTCAATAAAGAGCTTCGGAAAATGACCAGCCAAATACCTTCCTTAAATACGTACAAAATCCTGCTTAATGTGGTTACTCACATCTATCCTCGGAGTTATCTCTCCAAAAATCTTCTGGGCAAGAACCAAGAGCCAAGCATTATCATCGGTGGGGATAGGGAGATAGAGAATTTTAGCCCCAAGGAAATGGCGGTGCTGAAACATCTTCTTGATAAACCTACCCAGAGGCTGACTACTCTTTCTGAGCAGGCCAATCTTAATATCAAAACGGTTATGAGCACGCTTCATGAACTTCAGCATCGAAAAACCATCCGGGGCTTCCGTTTTATTATCGACCACAACCAGCTGGGAATCAATAAATTCCGGCTCTTCCTTAAACTGCATAACTACACTGAAGAAGGCGAGAACCAGCTGATGAGCTATCTACTTAAGACCAAGGAGATTGTTCAAGTCAACAAAACTGTTGGGGACTGGAATATGGAAGTGGACTTAGAAACTCCGGACAAGGTTCGAATGCGCTTGGTTGTTTCTGAAATCAGGGAGAACTTCAAGGATCTTATTGAAACGTTTAACATCATGGAGTTCTACCGGTATTATAAGAAGTCCTATTTGCCGACGTATTTATTTGAGCAAGCATAGAAAAAGTAATATTGATGAAAAAAGCAAAGAAAAAAAACAAAAAAATAACCGTATCCGATACTAATTCTGAAGAACTAATATGGTTTTCTTTTTCGGTAACATTCCCGGCAATAGACCGGTTTTCCTTCGGTAGGCTTGAAGGGCACTTCGCATTCCGAGCCACATTCTGAGCAGGTAGCTTTATGCATCTCTCGAGGTCCGTCGCTGAACGATCGTCCTCCACTTCCGCCTCCCCTATTTCCAAATTCTCTCATCTGTATATTTCCTCCTGTTTATAACTTATATAGAAAACTCCTATATTGTTACTATAATCCTCATATTTCACTTTCTATTTATAAAGCTTTGGGTGGGTTAATTTCATAACCCCAATAAACTTGTCGTAGGGAAATAGTTTCGGGATAACACACTAAGCACCCAAAACGAAATATTTAAAAACAACCCCTGCTTTTCTCTGGGAATAAGAGAGGATGGATGAGAAATCTTTCTCGGAGTTTATTATGGAAGAACAACTGAAAACGGGAACAACTACAGTAGGAATAGCCTGTAAGGATGGTATTGTACTTGCGGCAGATAAGCGGGCGACTGCCGGGAACTTAGTCGTAGACAAGCGTGCTGAAAAAGTCCATATCCTTAATGATGATTTTGCGGTTACTATCGCCGGCAATGTATCAGATGCGCAGTATCTTATCAAGCTCATTCGGGCGGAACTTAAATTAAAAGAAGTTCGCACCCATAAGAGGACCAGCGCGAAAGAAGCGGCCAATTTGTTGGGGGGTTTGCTTTTCACGAACATACGGCGAATGAGTATGCTTCCGGGCATTTGCCATTTCCTGCTGGGAGCTAAGGATGATTCCGGTGCCTATCTCTATGACCTCTTCCCGGATGGGAGTGTTACTAAGATAAGGGATTATGTCTCCTCTGGTTCAGGATCAGTGTTTGCCTACGGTGTACTGGAAACTCAGTACCGTGCTGATATGACTACCACTGAAGGAGTCAAAGTTGCCATTAAAGCTATCAATACAGCGTTACAACGTGACACCTATACCGGAAATGGAATAGATGTCATTGTTGTTACCGATAAAGAAATTAAGCGAGTACTTCAGAAGGAATTAGAAATTAGCCTGTAAAGCTATTCTTGCCTTTCCTTTTGGAGGTACTTTAAGAGATTTTTGAGATGTACTCATAGTTCAAGCGTCCGGAACGTTGAGTATGTTTTACAAAATTGAGGTAACTATCACTATGCCAGATATATTAAAAGAAATAATAAAAGTGCTTCCGGAAGGGAAAATCTCCGATGCTACTTTTGAAGGGGCTAATATTGTCCTCTATACCAAAGATAAAGAGTACTTTCTGGATAATCAAGGGACTATCAAATTGGCGGTGCAGGAATTTAAGAAGCGCATTGAATTACGCCCGGATCCCAGTGTTTGCCTGGAAGTAGCTAAAGCTGAGAAAGTAATCAAAAGCATTATCCCGGAAGAGGCAGGAATAGATGAGATTATTTTTGACCCCCCCCGATCCCAGGTAATTATCCATGCCAGTAAACCAGGGATGGTTATCGGGAAACAAGGTGAGATTCTTCATGATATCAAGGCTAAAACCTTTTGGGTTCCTTTCATTAAGCGCATGCCCCCGCTTCGTTCCAAACTCATCGAAAGCATCCGTTCAGTACTGTATGAGCATGCTGATGAACGAAAAAAGTTTCTTGATCAAACCGGGCATAGGATTTATGATGGATGGATGAGGGAAAAGAAACATGAATGGATCCGCATTTCCTTTCTGGGAGCAGCGCGGCAAGTCGGGCGTACCTGCTTTTTACTGCAGACTCCGGAATCTCGAGTCGTCATTGACTGTGGAATCGACCCGGCTGAAGATGGAGCGGAAACGTACCCTTATCTTGACGCGCCGGAATTTAATATCAGCGAAATTGATGCCGTGGTGGTAACCCACTCGCATTTGGATCATTCAGGGTTAGTGCCTTATTTGTTCAAATATGGCTATCGCGGGCCGATTTATTGTACTGCTCCTACCAGGGATATCATGGCTCTGCTGCAATTGGATATGGTTAAAATCCAGCGTTCGGAAGGAAAAGAGCCCATTTATACCAGTGAGGAAGTTCGCCAGATGGTGCTCCACACTATCTGCCTAGATTATGATGAAGTCAGTGATATTACCCCGGACATTCGATTGACCTTATACAATGCCGGGCATATGCTGGGCAGTTCCCTGGTCCATTTCAATATTGGGAATGGATTGCATAATCTCTGCTATACCGGAGATATTAAATACGCCCGAACCAATGTCTTGGAGCCAGCCAACACCCAGTTTCCGAGAGTAGAAACTTTGATTATCGAATCCACCTATGGCGGAAAAGATAATACCATGGCCGAAAACGAAGCTGATGACTATATGGTGGATGTGGTTACCAAGACCTTTGCCCGAGGCGGAAAAGTGCTTATGCCTGTTTTAGGTTCCGGAAGGGCTCAGGAAGCGATGATTATCGTAGAACGAATCATGCGGGAAGGTAAAATACCTACTTGCCCTATTTACATTGATGGTATGCTCTGGGACATCAGTGCCATCCATACTGCTTATCCGGAATTCATGAACCGCAATCTGCGCCAGCAGATTTTCCACAACGATAATAACCCTTTTCTGTCACCAGTGTTTAAGAAAATAGGATCACAGAAAGAGCGGCAACAAGTTCTGTTGGAGGAAGGACCCTGCTTAATTATGGCTACTTCAGGAATGCTGCAAGGCGGACCATCAGTGGAATATCTCAAAGGACTAGCAGAGGGAAAGAAACATTCCTTGGTATTTTCCTGTTATCAGCCCCCGGGGAGTTTAGGGTACCGTATCCGTTCCGGAGAGAAAGAGATAATGTTCCGCGATAACGGAAAACAACAAGTGCTTACCATTAATATCGAAGTCCACCGGGTGGAAATCACTGGCCATTCTGATCGAAGACAATTGATGAATTATATCAAACGCTGTAATCCCCAGCCTAAAAAAGTCATCGTGGTTCATGGAGAAAGCTCCCGCTGCCTGGATTTTGCCAGTTCCATCCACAAGCAATTTAAGATTGAAACGGTATCGCCTAAGAATCTGGAAGTGATACGGATACGGTAAGGGGTACTATTTTAAATGGTGTACTCCATTTCTCTTTTCGATTGCTTTTACTAAATCATCCAGTCCGGTGGTAAAAGAAGCCAGGTCATGAGCCCGCTCTGCTTCTTTGAGATGGTGAAGAATCGGTTGGTAGTACTGCAATTCTGGCCGGTTCTGAAGCAAATAACCATCAAAATGAAGTATCCTTTGATAGACAGTAAAAATATCCACTGGCTTGGATGAAGTAAGAAGCGGCTTAAGGTAATTATACAATTGAATTACTGTAGTCATATGACCGGTGAATAACTCCTCTTATTTAAAAGATGTGAATCAGGTTTGTTCCATCCTCCACAATCCTACTTCTACTGTAGTGACGGGTTTGCGATGAAAGGCAAAGGTTTTTTTGAGTGGAAATTCATATTTCCAAACTTGGGTGATTTTAAACTTATAATCTTTGCACATAGCTTCCACAAAGCTTTTGGTAGAATACTTATGCATACTATAGACCACTGAGGCAACTTCAAAGGCTTTCTCTAAAAATTTCCTATCAGCATGCTCATTCTTGGTGCCAAAGGGCGGATTTTGGGCTACGATATCCACTTCTCCATCAAACAACTGAATGTCATGAACCATAAAATTTGCTTCTCCAATCTCATACTCTTTCTTTAAGGAGATATAATTATCCTTGCATATTTGCATTGCTTGTTCATCTTGGTCCAGGAAATAGGCTACTCTCGCTCCCATCAATAATAATCCCATCCCTAAAATTCCGGCACCACAGCCAGCATCCAGAAAAGCGCGGCCGGCAACTTCTCTTCGCAGGGCCATATTCCATATCCATTCGGCAGCGATGGGGCTGGGGGTGGGGTATTGTTCCAGCTTCCAGGAAGGGTTTTCAAAGGACTTTAATCTGCTTAATGCTACTTCCAAATCTTTTTGAGAACGAATGGTCATACATCAGTGATAGAGTAGGGGTTAATAAAACTTGTTTAGATTTCACCAAATTAAATATCATTTTCCTCCATAATATTGAATAAGCCAAAAAATAAGATAGTTTGGGAAAATGAACTCTTTAAATATCTTTTCTGACTATTGGCAAGTAACTTCAAAAGGCAAATCGAAAGCTATTTAAACCCCGTAAATACTTGGTACTTTATAGGGGCGTGGTAGAAAAAAAGCAGGTGGAGTTTCGTTATCTGTAACAGCATAACAACAGGAAAAAAGATGAGGTAGCGAGAGCTATGAGAGCAGAATTTACCAACATCCGACATGCCTTGGAAGAGCACCTGACATCTATCAATGAGAATACGTCTGAAATTCAGGCCTTGTTTGACTATCTCACTGAAATGGAAGTGAAAGTTGATAAGCTTTCTCAGCGTCTGGATCAGCTCCAGCTCAATCAGCCAACGTCTAAGCCCTATGTAATTCCCTTAAACCAATTGGAGAAAAGAATATTTTTGGTGTTGTATACGGAAACTACACCTTTATCTTATGAAGAAATTTCAGCTAAATCTGGGATTCCCACCCCGCTTGTACCTGAATGCCTTTCCGTCCTGATGAATAAAGGAGTGCCTTTCTTACGAACGTTTATCAATGACCAGATATTCCTTAAACTGGAGCCATCTTTTAAAGAAATGCAAGCCAAAGAAAACCTGGTGAATTTATCCTTGCAGAGTTTTATGGAATAAGAAAAAGCTTACCCTTTCATCATGGTTTGCAGTTTTCGGTGCGGCTTTTCTGCCTGCTGGAAGTATTTTTCAATGTCGTTGCAGTGCTTGATTTCTTTATCGACTTTCTGCAGCTCTTGTAATCCAAATTCGGTAAATTTAATCATGTGATTTTCATAATCAATTAATCTCTTTTTTTCCAGCATTTCAAGATTTTTATACAAAGCGCGTTCTTGCTTAGTGACGGTCTGAGATTTTTTTAAATGTTCAATAAAAGTAATTTTGGAGGTTTCGAGCTGCAGTGGTTTTTCCGTGAGCGGCTGATTGAGTGATTGATAAAAGTGTCCAAGTGCGTACAGAATCAGGCGCTGGGTGAGGGTAAGTTTCATACTGATGGCTGAAGTGATGGCACTATAAAAACATTTTTACTCAAAAGTTAAATTCGTGAAAAAAAAGCAGAGTTCCCATAAAGAGAGCAGCCAGGACTATAATTATAACACAGAGAGCCACCACTATCAATGTAATCCAGCCAAATACGTAGGGAACCTTAAATGTATGGGGATTGAAGACTTGTTGGAATTCTTTTCCCTTCCGATCTTTTCCAATGATATAGGTAATAATGAATGAAATCCAGAAGATAAGGTTTCCCACTGAAAACCAGCCTAGGACAAAAATAATCTTTTCAAAAGTAGTTAGTTTCTTCCAGTAGATGTCTTTCATCAGGTGGATTAAATTTCTAAAGTTTATAAAGTTTGCTGCAGTGTCGAAAGGCTTAAAAACTCCATAGAAATATCTAGCATAACAATACAAAGGGTGATGCTGATGAAATTAATATTAAGTAAGAAGCCGAAGAATGTGACTATTATTGAAGGGTTCCCCGGTTTTGGACTGATCGGAACCATCGCAACTGAATTCTTGATGGAGCATTTAAAGACGGAAAAGATTGGCATCATTGAGATGGATGAAGTCCCGGCAATGATTGCGATCCATCAGAATAAGGTCATTGAACCGGTGTCATTGCATTATAACAAGGACTATAATATGGTCTTAGTGCATGCCATCAATGTGGGCAAGGATCTCAGCTGGAAGTTAGCTGATCAGATTCAGGAACTGGCTGAAACTTTAAGTGCCAAGGAAATTATTTCACTTGAAGGGGTTGGCTCGCCTAATCCTGATTCAGGCAGGGTATTTTACTATGCGACTGAGAGTGCAAGTATCTCTAAGAGGCTTGCGGGAGCAGCAAATCCTTTAATGGAAGGGATTATTGTTGGAGTGACGGGGGCATTACTGGCAAAAAGCAGTAAAGTACCAATTGTGGCGTTCTTTGCTGAAGCACAGAGTAATCTTCCAGATAGCAAAGCTGCTGCTGAGATTATCAAAGCGCTTGATTTGTATACAGGACTGAAGATTGATCCTAAGCCTTTACTGAAGCAGGCAGTTGAGTTTGAGAAAAAACTCAAAGGGATTATTCAGAAAGGGAAAGATGCTGAAGAAGTTCAGGATGAGAAACTTAACTATGTGGGATAAGTTTAATCTTTGATTAAATCTTTTATTTTTATAATTTTTAATTATTTATTTTAAGTTTTAGAAGATTATCTAGTCTATTTTGTAATCTTTGTTTAGATATGTTAGTTTTTTAAATTATAATCTTTGATTAAACTATTTATTCTACTAAAGATTATGTTTTTAGATTAGATGTTTTATGCATTTATATTTTAAGAATTACTTATTATATTCATCAGTAAAAAGGGGTATTGGGGCTTGTGTAAGGTAAAATTATTTTGTTTCATAGCTTACGGGATTTTGTCCACCGTAGGCAAAGATAAATATCTCCCTTTAAGTTTCTCCCATAGGCCTCGCCCCAATTGCTTCCGATGCCTCTTTCCTAAAAAGCTGGGTCTTGGAGCCCAAACACCACTATGCGCGTACTTTTCCTCTTAAAATAGTTCAGAATAGTTCTTCTAATGTATATTAGGCGAAGTTTAAGCAAGAAATAGTCAATTTTAGTTGCAGTGAAATTGTTGCAAGCGTTTTGCCCGTTTCTGGAACTCTTCCCGAGCTTCTGTTTTGGCTGTTTGATATTCAGCGAATGAGATCAAGTCCATCACTGCACCTTCTAATTGGTCTTCTGTATGTAACAGAGCCCTCAGTGCTAGGACAGAAAATGAGGCTAAATACTCCTCTTTATACTTTTCACAGTCATCATGGGTCTTTGACTGTAACATCCCAATTACGCTTTCAAAACCATGAGTTACTCTCGATTGGATAACTGCTCGATAGAATTCAACTGCCCCTTGGTTTCCTCTAGCTTCATACATACATTCAAACAAACTATCTGGCTCTAAAATAAGATCATACTTATCTTGGCAGGCCTTTACTTCGCTTTCTAAGTTTTCGTCACTTGCATGGGTGGGTATAGGGATACTTAATGCGAGGCCAAGTCCAAGGTATGGTAAAATTCTCATTTTTAGCTTAAAATGAAGAACTTATTTATAAAGTTTGCGAAAAGAATATGTAGTATATACTTATTAAATGGTCCTGCCGTGTTAGGGGTAAATATTTTAGGTTTTAACTGAAATATTTGTCTCCTGCTATTTTCTAGATTATTTGAGTATAACTTGTAATTTATAAGATAATAATCTATAATCTTTACTTAAATTATTGTAAAATGTCCCTTATTTGTTATATAAGAATTAATCAATATATCTTATTTTAAATAGTTTAATCAAAACCATAATCTTTCATTTTTCGTTTTGAACCATTTTGTGGATGGTAAGGGGTAATCCTTGGTTCGTATCTAGGATGAAGTGCCAGATCAATCTTTTCATAGGCTACACAGAAAGGATACGCTAGGGTTACCAATCCGATTACAGTTACTTTAGCTGTACTTTTTACCAGATTTTCTAAATTGGCCATATTTGTTAAAAGTATATATACTATATAAATCTTTCCCATATACTCTTAAAGAGTGGTTATAAATGCTTATATCCTCTAAAAGTTCGTCTAAGCTCTATGCCGGATTTAGAGATGGAGTTGAAGTTGCGAGGATTTTCTGCTCGTACGGTGGAAACGTACTTGTACCAGAACAAAAAGTTTCAGGAATTTTGCAGGAAGAAAGCTACTGAGGTGTCAGAAGGAGATATCAAACGATATCTGGCACATCTGATGTCAGATACAAAAATGAAAAATTCGTCGGTGGCCTTAGCCAAAGCGGCGTTGAAATTTTATTATGATGAGATATTGAAGAAAAATATTGTGACTTTAAAGACGCCAAAATTAGCCCGAATTTTACCCGACGTATTGACTCGCGAGGAAGTGAAGCGGTTACTGGGCGTTTTGACGCATACCAAGAGCCGGATTATTGTGAAGCTGCTCTATTCATCAGGGATTCGGTTGTCGGAATGCTTGCATCTGAACGTTGATGATCTGGAACTGGGCAATAAAATGGGATGGGTGCGGGGCGGAAAGGGTGGTAAGGATCGGATGTTTATTTTATCGGATGATGTGGTGCAGGAAATATTGGTCTATGTAAATGTGCATTCGCTGCGTCGAGGTTTCTTATTTCAAGGGCATGATGGAAAGGCGTTAACACCACGTAATTTACAAAAAATTGTCAAAGGCGCTGCGCTGCGAGCTGATATTCACAAGCGAATTACACCGCATAAATTACGGCATTCTTTTGCCACGCACTTGCTGGAGGCGGGGACGGATATTCGAATCATTCAAGAATTACTGGGGCATGCGAATTTGCAGACGACACAAATTTATACCAAAGTTTCACAGGAACAGATGAGGAAGGTAAAAAGTCCGCTGGATGGATTGTAGAATAGTTTTAGAGATGGATGGTGATTCACAGTCTGCTGTGTTGCATAATTGAAGCATAGCTTTGCTATGCTCCCCATAGCGTTTGATTCTTTGATATGCCCAGAACTTAATTTTTGCTTCTTGTATCATGC